>Ga0209902_100045_pt1 | contig 269439 bp, 208 predicted proteins | sample FECB27metaG_FD_188304 | JGI IMG/M metagenome (GOLD analysis project Ga0209902, IMG submission 188304) | Cyanobacterial communities from the Joint Genome Institute, California, USA - FECB-27 (SPAdes) (version 2) | ecosystem: Environmental > Aquatic > Thermal springs > Hot (42-90C) > Microbial... | reverse complement strand
TTCTGCGTAGAATGGCTAAAATAATGCTGCTTTATTCTAAAGTCTTTCTGCCAATATGTCAAAGAACGTTTTCCTTCTCGACTCCTTGAAAGGAATCTTTCCGGAATGGTACCCCTCCCGACCGGAGAGGCTTGTGAGGTATTGCTACCCCGTTTTCACTGTCTGCTTACTGCCCTGGCCAAGCTACTTTCCTGCTGCTTTTCAGTCTCAAGCGGGCTTGATTTTCGAAGGGGTTGCAAAGATAAGCACTTCCCATTTCTTCACCAAATCTCCACCTCACTTTTTGCAATCTTTTTTTTCAGCTTTCGGACTAAAAAATTTTCTCTTTTCCGTGTCCTGCTTCGTAAAGGGAGTGCAAAAGTAGTTGTCGGTTTTATCATTTACAAGTGGCTACCGAATATTTTTTCAATCTTTTTATAAGGGGTTAATTTCGAGCTTTATAAAATTTCAAGTTCCATTGCAGATGTTTTTCTTGCTTCTCTATTGTCTTAATTGCGCTTTTGCTTTCTCTCTTTTTGGTATAACTTGCGGTATGGAGAATTTCGTTGTTTCGGCCAGAAAGTACCGTCCTCATACCTTTGATACCGTAGTAGGTCAATCCCACATTACTACTACCCTGAAGAATGCCATTCGCAATAATCACCTGGCACAGGCTTTTTTGTTCTGTGGCCCCCGCGGAGTAGGTAAAACGACGTGCGCCCGAATATTGGCCAAAACGATCAACTGTCAGAACTTATCGGCCGAAACCGAAGCCTGTGATCAGTGCGACTCCTGCCTGGGGTTTAACAACAGTGCCTCCTTTAATATACATGAACTGGACGCGGCCTCTAATAACTCGGTTGACGATATCCGCAATCTGGTAGATCAGGTCCGATATCCGCCGCAATCGGGCAAGTACAAGATCTATATTATAGATGAGGTACACATGCTCTCCAACTCGGCTTTCAATGCTTTTCTGAAAACACTGGAAGAGCCGCCTTCCTATGCCATTTTTATTCTGGCCACTACTGAAAAGCATAAGATCATTCCAACCATTCTTTCCCGTTGCCAGATTTTTGATTTCAACCGCATTCAGCAGAATGATATCAGCGGGCACCTGCACTCCATTGCCCTAAAAGAAAAGATCGAAGCGGAAGAGGAAGCTCTGCAACTCATCGCGCAGAAAGCAGACGGTGGCCTCCGGGATGCCTTGTCGATGTTTGATCTGATTGTCACCTTCTCGTCGGATAACCGGATCACGTACCAGGCAACCATTGAAAACCTCCACATCCTGGATTATGACTACTACTTCCGGATGACGGACTATCTGCTGGAAGCCGACCTGTCAAAGGCCCTCATTACGTTTGACGACATATTGCGCAATGGTTTTGACGGGCATAATTTCGTTGTTGGCCTTTGTGAGCACTTCCGGAACCTGATGGTTTGTAAGGATCCGGAAACGGTCAAATTGCTGGAAGTTTCTCCCTCCATCCAAAAGAAATACCTGAACCAGGCTTCCCAGGCTTCGATTTCGTTTCTGTTGTCAGCCCTCAATATTGGCAGCCAGTGTGATCTCCATTATAAGAGCAGCAAAAACCAACGGCTGCACGTGGAGCTTACGCTCATGAAAATCGCGCACATTCCTTCGGTGCTGCATCTGCAGCCAGCAGAGGCAGAGGTGGTTCAACCACTGGATAAAAAAAAAACTACTGACCTGACTGAAAAGGTCGAAGGAAGCCAAATTCCAGCAGCTAAACCCGTACAACCCGAACCTATCCAACCAAAGGAAACGGAGCCGGTTGCTCAGTTGCATCAATCAGTTCCGCTAGCTGAAGTATCCGACTCAAAACCAACTCCGGCGAACGGCAAGGAACCGCTTCCACTGAATGGTTATAAGCTCGGTGCGAAGCTGAAAACCACCATCCGGCTTGATACGATCCATACCGCTCCTTTGCCATCTGATGAAAAGCCCGCTTCGGCTACGTCAGTTTATTCAACTTCTGCCGTTGTGCTTGAAAACAGACCTTTCAGTCTGGAGCGGCTTCAGCAGCACTGGAACTTATTCACCAAAATGAAAGAAGAGCAGGGACGCCAGGGTGAGGTAGTCATTCTGGACCGGCCCATTGAACTGCTCGAAGAAAATACCATCCTTTTGAAACTGGATAACAACGTGCAGATTCACCAACTCAACGGAATGCGGCAGGAACTGCTCAATTTTCTGAGAGAAAGTCTGCAAAATCAGGAGGTGCAATTGCAGGCGGAAGTCGTGGTACAGGAAAACAAACGCGTTATTTATACTTCTCAGGACAAATTCAGACACCTGGCAGAGAAGAATCCGGCTTTGGCCGAACTACGAAATACCCTGGGCCTGGACGTAGATTACTGATCAGGTCATTCCGATTGGTCTATTCCCACTTTTCAGGCGTTTTCTGCTGTCATTTTTCCCGCTCTCTTTTCCTTCAAAGCCGGGTGCGAATGCATGACGGCGAACCACAGGGGTGGCACCAGCGCCAGCAGCATCATGCCCGGATAACCGGTAGGCATCTGCGGACTGTCGGGATGGTGGCGAAGTAGTTGATATTTGCGCGAGGAGATAAAGTGATGATCTGAGTGCCGGGAAAGCTCAAATAGCATGCGCCGTCCCACGACGTGATCGGAATTCCAGGAATGCAAGGGCTTTACTCTTTCCATTCCCTCTTTGAGTTTGTTTCGGGTTAGTCCGTAGTGCTCAATATAGTTGACGGTTTCCAGCAGCAGCATACCAAACGTGGCCGCTGCCACAAAATAAGCCGCAACAGTAAAGCCAAATCCCAGTCCAACGAGCCATAACAACGTTCCTTGTATCAGGAAATACCACAACATTTCGTTGTGTACCGAAAAAAAAGCGTGCCCTTTCTTTTTCAATCGCGCGGCTTCGATGCGCCAGGCTGAAAAGTAGCTCCCAATGATGGAACGGATCCAGAAGGCGTAGAGAGTTTCACCGTACCGGGCAGATGCCGGATCCTGATCTGTAGACACATTTTTGTGGTGCCCGCGGTTGTGTTCAATAAAAAAATGCATGTATAAGGACGTCAGCAGTAGGACCTTGGCCAGGGTTTGTTCTAATGCGGAATGCCGGTGCCCCAATTCGTGCGCTACGTTGATACCCAGAATGCTACATAACACGCCCATCCCCAACACCCGACCCGTGATTTCAAAAGGCAGCAAATCCGGCTGACTGACGCTGAAGAGGAAAAACAGAAGAAAGGTGTATTGAATGGGTACGGCCAGGTACAGGATCCAGTCGTAAACGGGATCGGCCTGACGCCTTTGTTCTTCCTCCTTCTCGGGATTGGTGGTATCTTTTTTCAGAAATAGTTCTAGCAACGGAATAAAGCCAAAGGCGTAACCTAATGGAAGATAAGTCCACCAGCCCCGCGACGTAAAACAGACAAGCAAGGTAAGCGGGATCGTCAGAAAACTGAGGTAAGGAAGTGCTTTGAGTCGGCGCATACCGCAAAACAAAAGGTAGAAGGAAGTGCTTGGATCACGTGAGCCTTCGGTAGAAAAGGATGCAACCGCACTGTTTTTCTACTGATTCCCTACAAGTTAATCAAACTTTTGTAAAAAATGGAGCGACCAGTTAGACTTGCCCGTCCTGTTTACAAACGGTTAATATTATAAAAGGAAATAGCTGAAAAAGCGAAAGGTCAGCTCTACGTCTGACCTTTCGCTTTTGGGTTGATATACTGCCTGACTACACCAGCTTTTTGTACCGGATGCGTTTGGGGGTAATGTCGCCCAGGCGCTTCTTCTTGTTTTCTTCGTATTCGGAGAAGTTTCCTTCAAACCAGACTACCTGGGAATCGCCTTCGAAGGCCAGGATGTGCGTGGCAATCCGGTCGAGGAACCAGCGATCGTGGGAGATGATCACGGCACAACCGGCAAAGTTTTCCAGTGCATCTTCCAGCGCCCGAATGGCATTTACGTCCAGGTCGTTGGTAGGCTCATCGAGCAGAATCAGGTTGGCTCCCTGCTTGAGCGTCATGGCCAGGTGCACCCGGTTGCGTTCACCACCGGAAAGCACGCCCACTTTTTTCTCCTGATCGGCCCCATTGAAGTTAAATTTGCTCACGTACGCCCTGGAGTTGACCTGACGGCCGCCCAGCAACATCTGCTCGGTACCGCCGGAAATGGTTTCAAATACCGTTTTGTTCGGATCAAGATGGTCGTGCAACTGGTCCAGATAGGCAATATGCACGGTGTCGCCCACTTCAAACTCACCGGCATCGGGCTTCAAACGCCCGGTAATCAGGTTAAAAAGCGTGGTTTTACCGGCTCCGTTGGGACCGATGATACCGACAATGCCACCCTGCGGCAGGTTGAAGCTCAGATTTTCGTACAGCAACCGATCGCCGAAAGCCTTGGCAACGCCTTTGGCTTCGATCACCTTGGTACCCAAGCGGGGTCCGGGGGGAATAAATAACTCCAGCTTGTCTTCTTTCTGGCGCGACTCTTCACCCAGCATTTTTTCGTAAGCTCCCAATCGGGCTTTCGACTTGGCCTGGCGGGCTTTCGGAGCCATCCGTACCCATTCCAACTCCCGTTGCAGGGTTTTCTGGCGCTTCGATTCCGTTTTCTCTTCCTTGGCCAAACGGTTCTGTTTTTGTTCCAGCCAGGAAGAATAGTTGCCTTTCCAGGGAATGCCTTCTCCCCGATCTAGCTCCAGAATCCAACCGGCTACGTTGTCAAGGAAATAGCGGTCGTGGGTGACGGCAATGACGGTCCCTTTATAATGCTGCAGGTGTTGTTCCAGCCACAGTACCGATTCAGCATCGAGGTGGTTGGTCGGTTCGTCGAGCAGGAGAACATCAGGTTCCTTCAGCAACAGACGGCAAAGGGCTACCCGGCGCTTTTCGCCACCCGATAGATTCGCAATCAGGGCTTCGGGAGCGGGCGTACGCAAAGCATCCATGGCTTTTTCGAGCCGGTTATCCAATTCCCACGCGTTGAAGTGGTCCAGCTTTTCCTGTACTTCAGCCTGTCGGGCCAGCAACTTATCGAAATCGGCGTCGGGGTCGGCAAACTTTTCGTTGATTTCTTCAAACTCCTTCAATAGATCAACAATTTCCTGCACCCCTTCCTCCACGATTTCCTTGACGGTTTTGGTGGGGTCCAGCTGAGGTTCCTGCTCCAGATAACCTACTGAGTATCCCGGAGAAAAAACAACTTCTCCCTGAAAGTTTTTGTCTACTCCCGCAATCACTTTCAGCAAAGATGATTTACCGGAACCGTTCAGACCCAACACGCCGATTTTGGCTCCGTAAAAGAAAGAGAGGTAAATATTTTTAAGTACTTGCTTCTGAGGAGGGTAAGTTTTACTTACGCCCGCCATCGAAAAAATGATGGTTTCGTTACTCATTGGAAATTATTTTTAAAAGATGGATGTAGCTGAAATAGAATTACCGGCCGTGTAAAAATAAGGGAAGACCAGCGATAAGCCATATAAATTAATTTTATATTTTAATAGTCTGGGCTTTCGTCAATTAGGCAAAATGAATAATTTTGGTATATTGTATAATGATATTTTTACAAAATCTTTTGTTAAACTTTGATTTTGATAAAAGTTTAACATATTTCCCGGATAATCTCCAAACTGGAATACATAGAACCTAATAAAACTCGAACGAATGGAAACACAGGTGTCCAACGATTATGGCTATATCCGCGACGGGAAAATTTATCTCCGCGGCTATCTGGAATATCCCGACCGGCAAATTGGTGAAGTAAAAATCAGTGAAGAAGCAACCGTCAACTATTTTACCAACCGCTTCAAAATCGCCGAACAGAAGGTAGAGGAATTGCGTCGATTGATCGATGAGGCGCAGAATAAAGGTTCTTACCTGATGAAATTGATTCACCTGCGTCAGTACCTGGCCGAATTTGACGGGCTGGGCGACTACCCGGTACTGTTCGACCGACTGAACGAAATGGAGGAAGAACTCCGTAAGATCATTGTCGTCAACCGCTCCAAAAACCTGGAAATCAAACAGGCGCTGGTGCAGGAAGCCGCTGCCCTGGCCGATAGTACCGCCTGGCAGGAAACCACGGAAAAGCTGAAAGAGCTGAAGACCAAATGGATCAAAACCGGGCTGGCAGAAAAAGATTGGGAAGATAAACTGGAAGCTCAATTCAATGAATACGTAGATGGCTTTTTCCAGCGTAGAAAGGACTTCTTCGACGAACAGAACCGACTGGTGCGTCAGCGGAGTGCGCAGTACGAAAGCCTCATTGAAAGGGCTTTTGGCCTTCGCAACGAGACGAACATAGACAACGGCATGGCCACCCTGAAGAAACTCCAGGAAGAATGGAAGGGCGTGGGCAAGATTCCGATGAAAAAAGCCGCTCATCTATGGAAGAAGTTCAAGAAAGCCAATGATTTTTTCTACGAGCGTTACAAGCGGGCAAAGGGAATTCCATCGACACCACAGGTAAGAAGAGTAGACCCCAAGATCCAGGCCCAGGAAAAGCTCTGCCAGGAAGCCGAAACGTTGGTTGCCAGCACGGGAGACATGGTAAAAGCGGCCGAAAGAGGCAAAGAACTGCTGATGGAATGGAAAAACATTGGCCGCCCCAAAGTACCCGACAACAAACTGGCCGACCGTTTTCGGCTGGCCTGCGATAAGATTTTCGAATTGAACTACCTGATGCGGGTAGTCAAACGCAAGCACCACTTTTTTGACCAGAAACGACTGGAAGACCAACTGCGCATCAAGGTGTCGATTATGGCTGATCTGATCCGGAAGGACAAGAGTGAATTGAGCCTGGCCGAATCTATGACCAACGGAGCAAGCGCAGCGGATAAGTCCGAGTTTTCGAAACTCAGCATCCAAAAGCGCAAAATCGGAGTAAAAGAACAAATCCTCCAGGAATTCCAGGAAAAGCTCAAAGCTTTCTCTTAATTCCTGGAAATAGATTTTTTGCCATCTTGAAATGAAACGCGTAGCGCAACACGGCGCTACGTCTCTTTCAGAAAGCTTAAGCAAAAAAAAGACGCATTCACGAAACATTTTCCGCTACTTGCGTTTAATGTTTCAAAATCGAAACGTGCATTCATTAATGCCGTTTGAATGAGCAGCATAATTTGAAATTTAATTATAAGTTTGCAACCCATTGTTAACCAATCAAAAGAGTAAAGCCTATGTACTGGACCTTAGAGTTGGCCTCTTACCTGGAAGATGCCCCCTGGCCTGCCACTAAAGATGAATTGATTGACTACTCCATTCGCTCGGGTGCCCCCCTGGAAGTAGTAGAAAACCTACAAGAACTGGAAGATGACGGCCAGCCTTACGAAAGCATCGAGGAAATCTGGCCTGACTACCCTACTAAAGATGATTTCTTCTTTAATGAAGATGAATACTAAAAAATGGCAGTAAGTCTGTACCCCGGTTGAGCTAAATCCCGGACATACGTTTTTGTAATTATCAGACGCTGCAACTAAAAACAGGAACTCTTATTGGTCATCCAAGTAAGTCAGCTGATTGCGGATTATGGGCAAAAGTCCTTAATCCGCAATTTGTCTTTTATCCTCTCAGCACCCTCCTTCGTCGCCATTGTGGGTCACAATGGCAGTGGGAAGACCACCTTTTTTAAAGCATTTAGCGGACAGATCCCCTACCAGGGAGAAATTTATATCCACCAGCAATCGGCCCGATCGTTTACTAACCTGACGCGCAGTGAGATCATCGCCGTGCTGGAACAAAAAAACCAGGTAGGTTTTGGAATACGGGTGCTCGACCTGGTCGTGATGGGGCGTTTTCGGAAGAAAAAATTTCTGGAGAACTACCATACCGAAGACTACGCCCAGGCACATGCCGCGCTGCAAACATTGGGAGTGGCTTCGCTGGCAGAAAAAGACTTTCTTCTTTTATCGGGAGGTGAACAGCAGATGGTATGGCTGGCCCAGCTGATGATGCAGGACGCGGCGATCTATCTGCTGTATGAGCCCACGCAGCAACTGGACGTACGCAACAAGAAAAGGGTATTTGAACACATGCAGCAATGGGTAAACCGAGACAATAAAACGGTCTTCTGCATCACCCACGACCTGCATCATTTGTTTCAAATGGAGGGTTACCTGCTCAACTTATCCGAACCCCATCCTCAGCTCAGGAAACTGGATCAGCAGTCGGTGCAGGCATGTCTGGATTTCCTAGAACAATAAAGGCAGCCTTCCGGCTGCCTTTACCTTTTGAAATCATATTTGTTTACTCCATCATACTCTCTGCGCGGTCGGGCTCCTTCATTTTTTCGACCACCGAAAAGTCAATGGGGTGTTTGACTCTTTCTTTTACCAGGGCGATTTCCAAGACCTCACGCACGTATTCCACGTAATGAATGGTGAGATCGCTCAGGTAGCTCTGATTGATTTCGTCTACGTCCTTTTTATTCTTTTTACACATAATTACCTCTTTGATTCCCGCCCGTTTGGCAGCCAGAATCTTTTCCTTGATTCCTCCTACCGGCAGTACTTTGCCGCGTAACGTAATCTCACCGGTCATGGCCAGGTAATCTTTTACTTTGCGTTGGGTAAACACCGAAGCCAGTGCCGTCAGCATCGTGATACCTGCGGAAGGTCCGTCCTTGGGTACTCCACCGGCGGGAACGTGTACGTGCAGATCGAAGTAATCGAACACCTTGTAATGAATCTGCAGGTCGTCCGAATTGGCTCGCAGGTACGAAAGCGCCGTAATGGCTGATTCTTTCATCACATCACCCAATTGGCCGGATAGCGTGAGTTTACCCCGCCCACGGCTCAGACTGGCTTCGATGAAGAGGATTTCGCCTCCTACCGGGGTCCAGGCCAGGCCGGGCACTACGCCCGGCACTTCGTTGCTCTGGTACAGCTCCCGGTCGTACACTTCACTTCCCAGCAGTTTGGGGATGTCGGCGGGCTGTACCGTTTTAGGATAGCTTTCTCCCATAGCAATGGACTTGGTAATCTTACGGATGACCGAGCCGATTTTGCGCTCCAGGTTCCGGACACCTGACTCACCGGTGTACTCTTCGATGATTTTGGCAATGGCTTTCGGATCCAAAGCTACGTCCTTGGGCTTCAGTCCGTGTTCTTCCTTTTGCTTGGGAATCAGGTGCTTCTTGGCTATCTGTAGCTTTTCTTCCAAAGTATAGCCACTCAACTCAATAATCTCCATCCGGTCGCGGAGGGCGGGATGAATAGTTTCCAGGGAGTTAGCGGTTGCAATGAACAACACTTTCGACAAGTCGAACTCCACTTCCAGGTAATTGTCCATGAACGCGTGGTTCTGCTCCGGGTCCAGTACTTCCAGCATGGCCGAAGAAGGGTCGCCCCGGAAGTCGGAAGAGAGTTTATCAATTTCATCCAGGATGAATACGGGGTTGGCCGAAGCGACCTTTTTCAGGTTCTGAATGATCTTGCCGGGCATCGCCCCTACGTAGGTCTTGCGGTGACCGCGGATTTCGGCCTCATCGTGAACCCCACCCAATGACATTCTGACATATTTACGTCCCAGTGCTTTGGCGATGGAGCGGCCAAGGGAAGTTTTTCCTACGCCGGGAGGACCGTACAAGCAGAGAATAGGACCTTTCAGGTTATTTTTCAGCTTCAACACGGCCAGGTATTCGATGATCCGCTCCTTTACTTTATCCATGCCATAATGATCGGCATCCAGGATTTTCTGGGCTTTCGTCAGATCGAAGTTATCCTTGGTATATTCATTCCAGGGCAAATCCAGCAGCATTTCGGCGTAGTTGACCGTAATGGGGTACTCCGCGGCCATGGGATTCATTCGCAGAATCTTGTCCAATTCCTTGTTGAAATGCTTAGCTACCGATTCGGGCCATTTTTTATTGGCGCCTCTGGCACGCAGATTTTCTACTTCCTGATCGGGACCATCATACCCTAACTCATCCTGTAGCACTTTGATCTGCTGACGTAAATAGTAATCCCGTTGCTGCTGATCGATGTCAGAGTGCACTTTGCTCTGAATTTCCTGTTTCAACTCCAGCAGTTGAATATCCTTGAGCATAAACTGCAACAAAGCCGTAGCCCGCTGCACGCCATCATTCGTTTCCAGCAATTTCTGCTTGTCACTCACGTCCGAATTGATGTTGGACGAAAGGAAATGGGTAAGAAAGCTGGGGCTTTCAATATTGTCCAGGGCAATCTGCGCCTCCTGGGGTATTTCCGGATTCAGGCTCAGAATTTTGGAAGCGGCATCTTTCAGGGAATTGACCAAAGCCTTGGTTTCACGCTTCTTGATGTCCGGAAAGCTTTCACTGATGGGATTGACCCGGGCAGTAATATAAGGGTCTTCCTGAATGAATTCGGCTACTTCAAAACGCCGTTTCCCTTGAATGATAATCGTGGTATTGCCATCGGGTAGCACCAGCATTTTCAGGATATAGGCGACCGTTCCCACCTTGTACAGGTCTTCCGACGCGGGTTCTTCCTTAGACTGGTTGGCCTGAGCTATGACGCCAATGATACGATTGCCCTTGTACGCTTTTTTGACCAGCTTGATAGACTTTTGTCTCCCTACTGTGATGGGAATGACGACTCCGGGGAAAAGCACGGTATTCTTGACTGGAAGAATGGGCAGCTCATTGGGAATTTTATATTTCTCATTGTTCTGCTCGTCGTCCGGGGAAATCAAAGAGATCATTTCAACGCCCTCGTCCTCGGCCAGATCTGTTGCCAAAAGAGGACGATACAAATTTTTATTTTTGTTACTCATGCGAATGTGTTAACCTTGCCAAAATGGCATAAAATATATGTAAGATTTAAATCTATCTTGGAAAATAAGCAGGTAAGACATGGGGTTCAAGCCCTGTGCCAAACTTCTCCGGTCCATAGGTCGGATTGCCCTCATCACCTTCGCCAGATACAATTTAAACGAAACTAATTATATTTCTGCCTTATAATCAGGGAAAATAATCTTTCAGCCTTTTCCAATGGCTTTGCGAAGGTACGTATTATTGGGATTGTTACTGGCAGGAATGCTCAGTCATACCAGTGTGATGGGACAGAAGCCCGCTAAAAATAAATACCGCGCGAGGGAAATCGGTGGGATACGTAACGACAGTGCTTCCCTGGCGGCCCGCAGGCTCTTTGATTTCCCCAATATCAATAAGATTCCCTACTACTACGACGGCAAAGTCCTCGCCCAGATCAACAAATACGAAAGGGACCAGGAATGGGAGAAGGCGCACCAACTGCTGATGGCCTACGTCCGAAACTTTGGTATCCAAAACTTCTACCGTGACACCCACTTGCTCTGGCGACTGGCCAAGCTGATTGAGTTATTGGATGATATCGAAAAAGCTAAATTTCTGTATAGATTAGTCTTAAAACATACACGCGGTGATATTCGGGAAATAAAGAAGATTGAACTCTACTACGATTCCCTGTCGAAATACGACAATGACTACTACGTACCCATTGAATACTATTACGAACTGGTTGAGTACCGCAAGTCCATCGACACGTTGCACCCACCGCTGGGTGTCCTGTTGAATATGGGATCGGAGATCAATTCTTCGGCCGAAGACTACGGCCCCACGTTGAGTATGGACAACGACTTGCTTTTCTTCACCTCCAAGCGCAACCAGCGAAAAGTAGACGTCAACCGGACCGTTTATAACGAAGATCTGTATTACAGTCGTCGCGTAGACGGATACTGGGAACCGGCGGTCTCACTTAAAAAGATCAATACGCCCTACAACGAGGGCTCAGCCCGACTCACCAAAGACGGTAAGAAACTGTATTTTTCCCGTTGCGACAGCCCCGACAGCTACGGCAAGTGCGACATTTTCGTGGCCGAACTGCAGGCCGACAGCACCTGGGGGAATGCGCGCAACCTGGGTGCCCAGGTAAACAGTACCTCCTGGGATTCTCATCCGGCCCTTTCGCACTCCGAAGATACCCTGTACTTTGCTTCCGACCGCATTGGAGGATTTGGCCTGGCCGACCTGTATTTTACCTACAAGCTGAAAGACGGCACCTGGGCTCCGGCTCAGAACATGGGGCCTACCATCAATACCCGACAGAGCGAAGTAAGCCCTTTTTACCACCCCATTTACAACGTGCTCTATTTCAGTTCGAATGGCCAGTTGCTGGGCTTCGGGGATTTTGACATCTATAAATGCCACCAAGTGGGCAAGCAGTGGACGGAACCCAAAAACATTGGTCCGCTGGTCAATGGCAAAGGGAGCGAATACTACTTTACCATCGATTCCCGATCGAAAGAGCTCTACTACGCCCGCTCCGAAGAAAACGACCTGAAGAACCTGGATTTGCAGTCTTTTCCTTTGCCCATGGAGGCGCAACCCCTGGCTACGACCCGTTTTGAAGGCTCACTGCGCGACTCCATCACCGGCAACCCTTTCACTGGCATTGTATCGGTCATCGACCTGGACGAAGCCATTGAGGTAGCGCCCAAGTACCTGCGCCCCGACGGGAGCTACAACTTTGACCTGGTCAAAGACCATAAGTACCTGGTTATTATTACGGGTGAAGATTTCTTTCGGATCGAACGTTCGTTTGTGCTGCAGGGCGACACGGCCATTCACATCGAAACGCCGGCCCTCAGTCTGCAGAAGTGGGCTTTTGCTTCCGTGGAATTTGGGGGCAACAGCGCGGAAATCCTGCCCGACATGCATACCGACCTCAATAAGGTGGTCGACTTCATGCTGGACCATCCCACCTTTTTACTCAAAATCTCCGGCCACACCGATTCCGATGGGGACGCCAATTTGAATCTGAAGCTCTCACAACGCCGCGCCGATGCCATCAAACGCTACATTATGCGAAAGGGCAACATTGCAGCGGAGCGAATCGAAGCAGTGGGATACGGCAACAAGAAACCCATTATCAAGCAGGAGATTTCCAACGAAGACAAAAAGATCAACCGGCGGGTGGAGTTTGAGATTATCCGGCGGCAGGGAAATTGACAAGGGGCTTTACCGGCTGCGGTGACGCATAGGCGCATCCACCAGTGGGCAGGCGGTTTATCAGAGCGCCAGTGGTTGGGTAGTAGCGTCCCGTTTGAACAGAAAAGTCTTTTTGGAAGTCTGATACGTGAGGTTGACCACGTTGGTCTGATCATCAAAAACGTCCGTCAGGATCGCATTCAGCAAATTGAGTTCGCCAGACTTTTCAGCAAAGGGTATTTCCAGGTAAATCCAGGTGGCATCGGCTTCAAATTCCCGCCCGATGTAAGACATATTCAGCTTCTGCCCCTTCCCATCTACAATGCCAAAGTACTTTCGGACGTAAGCTTCAATGGGTGCATCATACTGAGCGGATTCATCCAGTTTGATCGTCCGGTTGGTCGTCTTCGTCAGCGCCAGTTCCAGATCGTCGGTAAACACCCGCAGGCTCACTTCCAGCACTTTTGCCTTTCCGTTGTACTGAATCTGCGCCAGTGACGTATGGAAAGCGTGGTAAGCCCCGGCGGTCAATTCAAACGAAACCGCCAAGGCCAGCACAAAGATCCATCGTTGCCAGAGGCTTTTCTTCATTCCAATAACAATAGCCGGGCTATCAGTTAAAAATGTTCTTGAAAATGTCGTTGAACACCGCGAATACCATCAGACTGAGCAGCAGGACCATCCCGATCTTCTGCGATACTTCCAGGAACTTATCGGAAGGGCTGCGACCGGAAATGATTTCGTACATCAGGAAAGTAACGTGTCCGCCGTCCAGCGCGGGAATGGGCAAAAAGTTCATAAAAGCCAGTACCATCGAAAGCAGGCCCAGGGCGTAAAAGAAACGCTCCCAGATCCAGTCTCCGCCAAAGATGCCCTGCGCGATTCCGATGGGGCCGCTTACCGATTTGGACAAAGAGACATCACCCCGGAATATCTTACCGAAGCCACGGATATTGTCAAACACGACTCCAAAAGCCTGCTGGGTTCCTTTCACCAGCGACTCTCCGAACGAATATTCAATGGTCTTGCGCTGAAGCAAGGATTTGGGATTGAAACCAATTACGGCATTTTTGCTCTTTTCATCTTCAATGACATTCACTTTCAGGTTCAGCGGCTGACCATTGCGATCTACTTTCAGAGTCACTTCCTTGTTGCGACTGGCCTGAAGCAAGGCCTGGAATTCGTGAAAAAAGTGAATGGGCGTTCCGTTGGCTTCCAAAATACGGTCCCCTTCCTGCAAGCCCGCCTTTTCCGCGGGATATCCTTTCTTGACCTTACCTACCATAAAGGGTTCAGCGGGTTCCAGAAACGTACCCGCTCCCTTTTTATCCGACAGCTTTTCAATAAAATCATTGGGAATGTGGATGTCCATCAATTGGCCATTCCGGTCAACGGTATAGTAACTGTCCCGGCCCAGAAATACCTCTGAACTGCGTACATCCGAAAAATCATTGATGCTACGCCCGTTTACCTTCACAATTTTGTCGCCCGTCTTCAATCCCAAATCCTTGGCCAGGTCGTAAGCTACAATCCCGTATTTTACTTCGCTGACAGGCAGGTAGCTTTCTCCGTTGATGTACAGCATGAAAACGAAAATGAGAATGCCCGTGATCACGTTGACAATGATGCCCCCCATCATCACGATGAGGCGCTGCCAGGCGGGTTTGGCCCGGAACTCCCAGGGTTGGGGTGCCTGGTTCAGGTGTTCGGTATCCAGCGATTCGTCGACCATGCCCGATATTTTCACGTAGCCGCCCAGTGGGATAGCGCCTACGGCGTATTCGGTTTCACCGTATTTCACCCCAAATATTTTCGGTGGGAAGCCGATGGAATACTGCTCTACGCGCATCCCGAATACCTTGGCCGCCACCAGGTGGCCCAGTTCGTGCAAACCCACTAAAATGGACAGTCCTAAAATTAACTGTCCGGCCATAATCAGAATTTCCATGTTGTCTTCTAAAGTGGTGATTTTCCCGACAGGCTAAAGTCGGATTTGGATTAAAATGTTTATACTATTTGCACGCCAGTGCAGTCCTTCTTGTTTCCTGATCGGTGTTCACGTAGTCTTCATAGGAAGGATTTGCAATATACGGCACTTTTGCCATACATGCCGCGATCGTGTCAGAAATCTCCAGGAATCCAATCCGATCCTGCAAAAACTCGGCCACCGCTATCTCATTGGCTGCGTTGACGATACACGGCATATTGCCTCCCTGTTGGAGGGCGTCGAAGGCCAGTTGGAGATTACGGAAGGTCTCCAGGTCGGGTTTTTCAAAAGTAAGTTGTGGGTAAAGGCTGAAGTCGAAACGGGGAAAATCAGACTTTAGTCGATCCGGGTAATGGAGGGCGTATTGGATGGGAAGGCGCATATCGGGGAGTCCCATCTGGGCTTTGATGCTGCCATCTTCAAACTGCACCATCGAATGGATGATCGATTGCGGATGCACCACCACTTCTACCTGGGAAGCGTCCAGTCCGAACAGCCACTTGGCTTCGATTACTTCCAGCCCTTTGTTCATCAAGGTAGCCGAATCGATGGTGATTTTAGCCCCCATTACCCAGTTGGGATGTTTCAGGGCCTGAGCTTTGGTAACCGTCCGGAGAAAATCGGCTTTTTTCCCCCGGAAGGGGCCACCCGAAGCAGTCAGGATTACCTTTTCGATGGGATTGTGGAATTCACCCGTCAGGCATTGAAAGATGGCAGAATGTTCGGAATCTACCGGATAAATATTCACTCCTTTTTCTCTGGCCAGCCGGGTCACCAGTTCACCCGCTACCACCAGCGTTTCCTTGTTGGCCAGCGCAATGGGTTTACCCGCCTGAATGGCCCGGATGGTGGGCTGCAAGCCGGCGTAACCGACCAGGGCCGTCAGTACCAGATCAATGGTATCCATTTCTACGACGGAAGCCAGTGCCCGGTCGCCGGCGTACACCTTGATTCCCAGCGGATCCAGGGCCTGAAAAACGGGATCATAGAGTGCTTCGTTACCAATGACCACCACGTTGGGGCGGAAAACTGCCCCCTGTTCAATCAACAGATCGGCGTTGTTCTGAGCGGTAAGCAATTCAACTTCGAAAAAATCCGGATGGGCCTGGATCACTTCCAGGGCTTGGGTACCAATGGAACCGGTAGAGCCCAGGATAGCAATGCGACGTTTGGTTGAAGCCATGAAGTGTTAAAAGCAGCTTTCTGAGACCAATTCCCTTTTTGTCAGGTTTAGATTGTTCAGATAAACAGCAGGTTGATACGATAGGACGCAATTTAAGCAAATGCCTTTGATTAAAAGAAATCAGAAAAATGAAGCAAAGCCAAATCGCCCGTTGAACTAACCTGCTTTTGCCCCTCCTGCCGCAAGCACTTTCAGTACCGGTGTCCATCGGATGGCAGGATAGCGGTTATTGTCAAGCGGTTCCAGTTTGGGAAGGCCGCTGAGCATGTTGTGCAAATACTGCATTCCCTGCCAGGGTGGAAACACTTCTTCTTTTTGCGGAAAAAGTGTGCGGGTGATTTTGATCATTGCCTTCAGGATACCCAAGCCTCCGACCCGCCACAGGCGAAATTGCTTACCCGTAACTGCGCTGGCCGCTTCTTTCAGATTGTGCATATTGGCTACTTCACCCGCCACCCGAAGGTATCGGGGCGTAGACGGATCGAGTGCAGCGGCGGCGGTAAAGATGGCGGTATCGTCTATGGTCGTAAAATCCAAAGGCTGCTCCGCATCTCCCCAATAGACAACCCGATGCATCCCAAAAAGAATAACCGGTGCCTGTCCGGTAAGTAAATCAGTGAACATCCCATTGAAGATAGAGGTGGCGGCAATCGGCGCCTTGTTCAGATACTGGCTAAATTCCCGGCGAAGGTCAAGGTTCCGGTTAGATCCGTGCGAGAGCTTGGTATAATCAATGCAATAGTCAGAAGGAATGAAGCGCGGAACGCCCGCCTTTACTGCCGCCTTCAACAGCAGACTCTGCGCATCCACGATTACTTCCCGCAACCCCGATAAGGCCGAAACTACGCAGGAAACGCCTGCACAAGCTTGAATCAAGTCCGGAAGACTTTTAAAGTCCGTCTCAACAATTGATACGCCCAGTTTTCGCAAATCTGCAACTGCCTGGCTGGCACTTCCAGGCCGGACCAGCGCCCTGACCTGTGCACCCCGTTCAAGCAGAGAACGGGCAATGCGGCCACCCAGGTCGCCGGTGGCTCCGGCCAGCAGAATGATATTGGTGTTGCTATGGCTACTGTTATTTACGTTCATCCAGTGGTAGTAAGGAGTTGAGATCCTAACTACCATTGGCGCACATTGTTTACCGGCTGACCGAGCATTTTTATGATGTGCTGGACAAACTTGCAATGGATTTTATTTATAAAGAGAGTATAAAATGCGTGATTATGTCACTTTACCATGGTATAGCCGTTATCCAATTCATGCGCTCTTCAGCCAAAACCTTTAATCTCAATCAACACGATGAAAAAACCTTTTTCCTTTTTTGCCGCTCTGCTGCTTCTCCAGTTTACGCTGTTACAGGCCCAAACCCCTGCCTGGAAGCCAGTAGCAGGAAAAATTACGACTCCCTGGGCCGAAAAAGTAAATCCGGCCAGCCCCCTGCCCGAATACCCACGTCCTCAGATGGCACGTACTACCTGGATGAACCTGAATGGCTTGTGGAACTACGCCCTGTTGCCCAAAGCCCAAGCCCAGAATCCACCTTCCGCCTTTGCCGGACAGATTCTGGTTCCTTATCCACTCGAATCGGCATTGTCGGGCGTGGGCAAAACGGCGGGGAAGGATACCGTGCTCTGGTACCGGCGACAGGTAACGTTGCCGGGTAACTTCCGGAAAGGCAACGTGCTGCTGCACTTCGGGGCCGTGGACTGGCAATGTGAAGTGTACGTAAACGGCAAAAAGGCCGGATCGCACCAGGGCGGCTACGATCCTTTTTCATTCGACATTACCCCCTATCTGCAAAAAGGCAACCAGCAGGAGATCAGCGTCAGCGTGTGGGATCCCAGCAACGACGGACCGCAACCCCGGGGCAAACAGATCAAAAACCCGCACGGCATCTGGTACACGCCCGTGACGGGCATCTGGCAGACCATATGGTTGGAAGCAGTGCCTGCTACTTACCTGACCGCTACCCGCCAGACGCCGGATATTGACAAGCAAACCCTCACGGTGTCGGCCCAGGGACAAAACCTGCAGAATGGCGATCAGCTGAAAGTCACGGCCTGGGACGGCAAGAACAAGTTGAGCGAAAAAACAGTGGCGGCCAACACCGAAGCCGTTTTATCAGTGAGCAACCCCAAACTGTGGTCGCCCGAAAATCCCTTTCTGTACAACCTGAACGTCGCCATCGTGCGGAATGGCAAAGTGGTGGACGAAGTGAAGAGCTATTTTGCCATGCGGAAGATTTCAGTGCAACCCGACAGCAAAGGCATTCTGCGCATGATGTTGAACAACCAGTTCGTATTTCAGTACGGTCCGCTGGACCAGGGCTGGTGGCCTGACGGCTTGTACACGGCTCCCACTGACGAAGCCCTGCGTTTCGACATTGAAAAGACCAAAGAAATGGGCTTCAATATGATTCGCAAGCACGTGAAGGTGGAACCTGCCCGTTGGTACTACTACTGCGATCAGATGGGCATGCTGGTCTGGCAGGACATGCCCAGCGGCGATATGGGCAATCGTTGGGATTCCCGCCCCGGTATCATAGGCCGCGCTACTTCCAAAGACCGCAGTGCAGAATCGGAGAAGATATTTAGAACGGAATGGAAAGCCATTATGGATGCGTTGTACAATGCGCCTTCCATCGTGGTCTGGGTTCCCTTCAACGAAGCCTGGGGGCAGTTCAAAACCGAAGAAATCACGAAATGGACGATGGATTATGATCGGTCCCGGCTGGTCAATAGCGCCAGCGGCGGCAACTTCCACGACGCAGGGCATATTCTGGACTTACACAATTACCCGGAACCGGCTATGCCACAACCCGAATTGTACGGCCAGAAACAAGTGATTGTACTGGGTGAGTTCGGCGGCCTGGGCTTGCCATTGGAAGGGCATACCTGGCAGCAGAAAGACAACTGGGGCTACCGGAGCTTTGAAAATGCCGATACCCTGTTTACAACTTATCAGAATTACATGACCAGCATGGAAGACCTGATCCGCAAGGGCTTGTCGGCGGCCGTCTATACCCAGACCACCGACGTGGAGGTAGAAACCAACGGCCTGATGACGTACGACCGAAAGGTAATCAAAGTGCCGGCGGATCGGTTAAAGCAGGTACATGGCAAACTCTATAATCGCTCTCTGGTTGGGTTAAAATAATATTTTCAAGTAAATTCCGGAAGCGGATGGTTGAGCCTGATTCAGCTTGTGCGGTCAGTTTCAGCCATCCGCTTTTTTTCAGCGCATATTTCTTGATCATGCCACGCTTTACCCAGATACGCTCCTATTACTGTTTCTTGTGGCTGGCCGGGATCTGGGCTCCGGGTTGGATGCTCACTTCCTGTCAGCCAAATGCCCAACAGGCAAAGCAGACCGCTGAGGTCAATCAAACGCCGCCGACCGATTCGGCGACTTGCCGCATTGAAACATCCAGGCCCTTCGTGACACAAGTAACTCAACCTGTGGTCTCTCCCAAAACCGGTGCCGACACCCTGGCGCAGATGGTCTGGATTCCGGCTGGCCAATTCATGATGGGAGCTGACGATCCCCATGCCCGGCAGGATGAATACCCCCAACACCCGGTAGCCGTCGATGGGTTCTGGATGGACGCGCACGAAGTAACCAACGCCCAATTCGCGCAGTTTGTCAAAGCGACCGGCTACGTCACTACGGCGGAACGCAAGCCCGACTGGCAAGAGCTGAAGCAGCAATTGCCGCCCGATACGCCCAAGCCGCCCGACAGCGTACTGGTGGCCGGCTCACTGGTTTTTACGCCTACTGCCCACGCGGTGCCGCTTCAGAATGTCGCCCAGTGGTGGCGCTGGACATCCGGTGCCGACTGGCAACATCCGGAAGGACCGGGAAGCGATCTGCAGGGAAAGACCAACTGGCCGGTAGTACACGTTTCCTGGGACGATGCTGTCGCGTATGCCCGGTGGGCTGGCAAGCGCTTGCCTACGGAGGCCGAATGGGAATGGGCCGCCCGGGGTGGCCTTCCGAAAGCCACGTATCCCTGGGGCAACGAATCCATTGAGGCCGGACAGCCCAAAGCCAATACCTGGCAGGGGGAGTTTCCGCACCTCAACACCCAACGCGACGGCTTCACCGGGGCGGCTCCCGTACAATCTTTCCCGGCCAATGGCTACGGCTTGTACGATATGGCGGGCAACGTCTGGGAATGGTGCGCCGACCTCTACCACGCCGATTATTACCGGATGGTCAACCAGCCGGCAGGGGTCCGAAATCCCAAGGGGCCGGCCCAGGGCTTCGATCCGGATGAGCCCTGGGTGGCGAAACGCGTACAACGGGGCGGCTCCTTCCTCTGCCACGACTCCTATTGCAGCAGTTACCGCGTCTCTGCCCGCATGAAATCCAGCCCCGATACCGGTCTTTCACACACCGGCTTTCGTTGCGTCAAGGACAAATGACCAGCGGTTTAGAAAGTTAATTTCTGATCCTACCAAACAACGCTTGGAGGGTTTAGAACCCTCCAAGCGTTTGGCTCTTTATAAAAAGTCTGAACTGCCTTACTTTTCTTTCTCCTCCGTTAAGGATAATTTACTTCCCTGCTCCAAAATGAGATCGCTGATTCTATCTGCCGGATTCCCAGTCAGATCCAAAATCAATCGCCGGCCCCACTCAGGGGAGCCGAAAATAATGCTTAACTTGCTTGTCTTTTACGCCCGAAGATTAGACGCATGAAGAATTACTTAGATACGTTGAATGAGCCCCAAAAGGAGGCCGTACTGCATACCGAAGGCCCTCTGATGATCATTGCGGGAGCCGGTTCCGGCAAAACCCGGGTACTGACTTACCGCATTACCTACCTGATTGAAAAAGGGATAGATCCCTTCCGCATCCTTTCCCTGACCTTCACCAATAAGGCGGCGGCTGAAATGCGGCACCGGATCGAACAGCTGGTCGGCAACGAAGCCCGCAACATCTGGATGGGCACTTTTCACTCCGTATTTGCCAAAATTCTGCGCATTGAGGCCACCAAACTGGGCTACACCAGCAACTTCTCCATTTACGACACCGACGATTCCAAATCCCTGCTGCGAAGCATTATCAAGGAGATGAACCTGGACGACAAGGTGTACCGCATCAACATGATCTTCAACCGGATATCGGGAGCCAAAAACCGGCTGATCTCTCCGGGCGAATACACGCGCAATCCCGTTTTCCGTGCTGATGACGAAGCCGCCCGTATTCCCGAAATGGGCCGGATTTACCGGGTATACGCGGAGCGTTGCTTCAAAGCCAACGCCATGGACTTTGACGATCTGCTCTATAATACCAACGTACTGTTCCGCGATCACCTGGACGTGCTCAACAAGTACCAGCAGAAGTTCAAGTACGTGCTGGTCGATGAGTTTCAGGACACCAACATTTCCCAATACCTGATTACCAAAAAGCTGGCGGCGGTACACCAGAACATCTGCGTGGTGGGCGACGATGCCCAGAGCATTTACGCCTTCCGGGGCGCCGACATCCAGAACATCCTCAATTTCGAAAAGGACTACCCGGACCTGAAGGTGATCAAGCTGGAGCAGAACTACCGCTCTACGCAGAACATCGTCAATGCCGCTAATTCGGTCATCAATAAGAACAAAGCCCAGCTGCGCAAAGCGGTGTGGACGGCCAACGACGAAGGACCGCTGATTGAAATTGTGAAGGCGACTTCTGACGCCGAAGAAGGCCGCTTTATTGCCACCTCCATTTTCGAGGAAAAGATGAACAGCGGACTGAAGAACAGCGATTTCGCCATTCTGTACCGCACCAACGCCCAGTCGAGGGCCTTTGAAGAAGCCCTGCGCCGGCTCAACATCAAATACCGCATCATCGGCGGCCTGTCGTTTTACCAGCGCAAGGAAGTAAAGGACCTGCTGGCCTATTTGCGCTTTACGGTGAACCAGAATGATGAAGAAGCTTTCAAGCGCATCATCAACCTGCCCAAGCGCGGCATCGGCGATTCGAGCATTGCCAAAATCGTGGTGACGGCGGCAGAAAACATCACTTCGGTGTGGGACGTGGTAAGTCACATCAACCAGTACCTGACCGGACGCACGGCCAACCTGATCGAACAGTTTGCAACGCTGATCAAGAGCTTCAAACTGATGCTCGACACCCACGATGCCTACAACGTGGCTTCCCACATTGCCAAAACCTCCGGCATCCTGAAGGAGCTTTACGACGACAAGACAGTGGAGGGAATGGCCCGTTATGAAAACATCCAGGAATTGCTCAACGCCATCAAGGAGTTTGTGGACAATCCGGAAAACGAGGAAAAAAGCCTGAGCGCCTTTCTGCAAGCCGTATCGCTGCTGACCAACGCCGACGAAGACGAGAAAGACAAAGACCCGGACAAAGTCACGCTGATGACCATTCACTCCGCCAAAGGGCTGGAATTCCGGAACGTGTACATTGTCGGCATGGAAGAAGACCTGTTTCCTTCGCAGATGATGCTGGAAAGCCGGGCCGACCTGGAAGAAGAGAGAAGGCTTTTTTACGTGGCCATTACCCGGGCCGAACGCAAGCTGATGCTGTCGTACGCCGAAACCCGCTACCGTTTTGGCCGGCTGAAAGGCTGCGAACCGAGCCGTTTCCTGAATGAAATCGACGATATCTACATTCAGATGAAGCGGGGCATGAGGAGGCACGGCTCGGACAACCCGCTGGGCCGGGGTTCGCAGGCGAAAGAATCTCAGGAGGAACAGTACCGGCCTTCGGCTCCGACCAATTTTGTCCGCAACCTAACCAGCCGCCCGATGCGTTCGGAGGTGGTCAAAACGGCCACCAATTACACGCCTTCGCCCGATTTCAAGCCCAGTGATACGTCGCAACTGCGGGCGGGTATGCGGGTAGAACACCTGAAGTTCGGGTTTGGTACCGTGACAACGGTAGAGCAAACGGGCAATGACCGCAAGGCCCACATTCATTTCGACAGCGTGGGAGAGAAGACACTGCTGCTGAGCTTTGCCAAACTCCGGATCGTAGTGGACTGATCAGAACAGGCCAGGTTTGGTCCTGCAAAGATGATCGTTCCGAAAAAACGCACATTCCAGGCGTTGATAAAGCTGGAAATATTTGAAAACGCACTTTGCAATTCTGCGTAAACGCATGTAGTTTTGCTCCGTTAGCGATTTACGAAGACGAATATTTACCCATAAACATTCCAATGGATTCCAATCTCAAACAAATACTTTCAAGAACGGCTCTGGTGTTTGGTACAGTATTGATGGTATCAGCCTGTCATTTCCAGGATTACAATCACGCTGAGCAAGCCGACGTACGGGAAGGCCAGACTCACGTGTACGGAGAAGATACCGTAGCTCGCCAGTCTAAGATTCAGTACCCAGCCAAGCCGGAACTGGCCGAAAGAACCGAAGCCATTCGTCAGAAATTGTTTGGAGAACCTGGACAAAACGAAGCAGGCAACTAATCATTCATTTATATTTAAAAAATAAGGTGGCATCGAAAGGTGGCACCTTATTTTTTATGTACTTACGCGGTATGAATGCCAATCTGACCCGACTTTTTCAAATTGCTCAGAAGCCCCAACGACGCATCATCGGGCTGATGTCAGGTACTTCACTGGATGGGCTGGACGTAGCGCTCTGTCGGTTTGCCGGCAGCGGAACGGATACCCAGGTGGCAGTGGAAGCCTTTGAAACGGTTTCCTACACGGAAGACATCAAGCAGGAAATCCGGCAGGTTTTTGCCCGCAAGCAGATCGATTTCCAGCATTTGTGCCTGCTCAATCCCTGGATTGGCAACCTGCACGGCGATCTGGTGTTGCAATGCCTGAAAAAGTGGGGCGTACCTGCTTCGGAGGTAGACTGCATCGCCAGCCACGGGCAAACAGTTTTTCACGCCCCTAAAATCCTGCACGGCCTGGAAAAATTCCCCAATGCGACGCTCCAGATCGGGGATGGCGATCACGTAGCCGTTCGAACGGGCATCATCACGCTCAGCGATTTCCGGCAGAAACACGCGGCCGCCGGCGGTGAAGGCGCTCCGCTGGCCGTTTACGGCGATTACCTGCTTTTTTCCAAAAAAGGAGAAGACCGGCTGATGCTCAACATGGGCGGAATCGCCAATTTCACTTACCTGCCGGGCAGTCTGAATCCGGAAGACATGTTTTCGACCGACGTGGGTACCGGCAATACGCTCATCGATGCTTTTACCCAGGATTTATTCCCGGGAAAATCGTTTGACGAAAACGGAGCCATTGCCGCCAGTGGTCGAGTGAACGAAGACTTGTTACGGGCTTTGCTGGATGATTCTTTCTTCGCAGCGCCTTTTCCCAAAACCACCGGACCAGAGTTGTTTAGCCGGTCTTACGTAAAAAAAGCCCAGGAACGAAGCGCCACTACCCAACTCAACCCCGCCAACCTGATTGCCACCCTGACGGCCTTCAGTGCTGAAGGAATCGCCCTGGCCGTACGTCGTTGCGGGGGCGACCGAAACTTTTACCTGTATGCCAGCGGGGGCGGTATGCATAATCCGGTTCTGATGTCTCACCTGCAACGGCTGCTTCCCCAATGCCACTTCCGCACCACAACCGATCTGCACATCCAGCCCGATGCCAAGGAAGCCGTACTCTTTGCCATCCTGGCCAACGAAGCACTGGTAGGCGGAAACGTCCGCTTTGGCTCCGGCCGACAAGGTATCCCGAACGTATCCATGGGAAAAATTTCCTTCCCCGGGTAATCAGTGAACAGTGAACAGTGAACAGTAAGGCTGGTAGCTGGGGGCTGAATGAAGTAATCTATTTTTTATAGGACTTACGCAAATTTCTTGTGCCTTGTCCATTCGTACGGTAAGCCCTAATCGCAACGACGACCCACACCTACGCTAAGGATGAACTGACAATCAAATACTTAAAAATAAATTACGTGGGACGGAGTGCCCCTCGTAATTCCTCATTTGTTACCCCGTTCATCACTATTTACTGTTCACTGATTACTATTAACTGACATCACCTTACTCCGCCCATCAGGCGGCGGATCCAGGGGCTGAGCAATGCCAGGATGCCCGAAGCAATCAGCACCGCCAGACCGATGGAACCAAACATTTGTGCCATCATCTCGGGTTGGTTTTCGTCGAACTTTCCGGCAAAGTAGCTGGCCGTGAAGTTGGCAATGGCACTGGCCAGAAACCACACGCCCATCATCATCCCCGCCAGCCGGGGTGGAGCCAGTTTGGTCACCGTGCTCAGCCCTACGGTATTGAGAATAACCGAACCAATTTCGAGCAGGAAAAAAACGCCCAACAGCCAGAGGGGGCTCACCTTGCCAGAGGTAGCTACCAGACAGGCCGGCACCATGAGCAGGAAGGACAAACCCAGAAAAAAGAGACTAAAGCTGAACTTGACTGGGCTGGAGGGTTGGCGATGGCCCATTCGGATCCAAAGCATAGAAAGCAAGGGAGCCAGTAAAATCACGTACAATCCAGGTAAAGCCTGAAACCACCCGGAGGGAAAATTCCAGCTGAAAATCACTGTTCGGGTGAGCCTGTCGGCGAACAGATTGAGGCTGGAACCGGCCTGTTCGGAAGCGGTCCCGAAGATCACAGTAAAGAAAAGCAGCACGAATATCGCCGCAATTCGTTTCCATTCTAAAGAATTTAAAGGGAGTATGGGTGGATGCTCTGCCCCGTGCTGATCGGTTTTTAATCCGATAGTAGCCAGTCGCTTTTGCTGCGCCAGGTACTGCCCTAAGCCGATCACCATGCCTACGCCCGCCGCTCCGAAGCCCCAATGCCAACTGGTATTCGGGTCCAACCCGACGGAGGTCAGCCATGCTTTGAATACATCGGACTGAGCCAGGAAGCCGCAAACCAGCCCGGCCAGAATGACACCCATGTTGATGCCCAGGAAAAAGATAGAAAAGCCGCTGTCGCGACGCGGATCGTTTGGAGCATATAAGCCGCCCACCATCACGCTGATATTGGGTTTGAGCAGACCAGTGCCCAGCGCAATAAGCGTGAGGCCAGTGTAGAAGAAAGGCAGGGGCACGAAAGTCAGGCAAAAATGCCCCAGCGTAATGATGATTCCGCCCAGCAGTACCGCGTGGCGGGCTCCCAGCAGCCGATCGGCCACGCAGCCGCCGGGCAAAGCCAGCAGGTAGACCGACATCATGTACACCCCGTAGATCAAAGCCGCCCGGGGATTATTGAATCCCAAGCCCCCTACTGCCGGTGAAGCGGTCATGTACAGCATCAGGATGGCTCGCATTCCATAAAAGCTGAACCGCTCCCACATTTCGGTAAAGAAAAGGGTAGTCAGTCCGCGGGGATGTCCGAATATGCCGGTGGTATCGGGAGTAATTTTTTGCTCTATAGCTTCCAATCAGGGGATTTCATGCTTTGGTTAGAATCCTCATACGTATTTGTTGATGCGACCATAGCCCGATGCTTATTTTTCCCCTAACCCCGTTTTTTTCCCATAAGTTTACTTATCGTTGTTTAAGAAATATATTTAATCGGAAACATCGCTCAGGGTGGTGGGCAGCCTGTAACTGGCGTGCCGTACTAATTAAAGCTATCAAATTGATAATCAATCTCTTTACTTCCGGCAAAAAGCCATCCTTCTTATCGGTTATCCTGTTGATTTGGGTCAGCTTATGGGTTGTCTGCCGGCCTTCGCTGGCTCAGGAAAACACCAGCAGGGCAGATTCACTGGAAAATCAGCCCAACCGGAAGCGCTTGCGTCTGCTGACCATCGGCGGTTCGGCGACTTACGGCGTTGCGCTTCTGGGACTCAATCAGCTGTGGTACGCCAACAACCCACGCAGTTCTTTCCGTTTTTTCAACGACAATGCCGAATGGCAGCGGGTAGACAAAGCCGGCCACCTGTACACGGCTTTTCACCTGAGCCGCCTGGGTACGGAAGCCTTCCGGTGGACGGGGATGCCCGCAAAAAAAGCCGCCGTATGGGGCAGCCTGACGGGAGTGATCCTGCTCACACCCATTGAAATCCTGGATGGGTTTTCCGCCGCCTACGGGGCATCCTGGGGCGACGAAGTAGCGAACATATCGGGTTCGGCCCTTTTTCTGGGGCAATACCTGCTCTGGGACGAGATCCGGGTCACGCCCAAGTTTTCCTTTCACCGCAGCGGCCTGGCTCCTTTGCGGCCCAATACGTTGGGAAATGGCTTGCAGGAAGAGTTTTTGAAGGACTACAACGGACAGACGTATTGGCTTTCAATCAATCTTGGCTCTTTTATGCGAAAGGAAAATCGCTTACCCCGATGGTTGAACGTAGCGATTGGTTACGGAGGGCAGGACATGATCTACGCCCGCCGGGAACAGAACCTGGCCAACGGATACGACGCCTACCGGCAGTTTTACCTGTCACTGGACTTATCGACTGCCCGGATCAAGACCCGGAGCAAAGCGGTAAAAGCGCTGCTGTTTGCACTGGATGCCATTAAAATTCCGGCTCCCACGCTGGAGTGGAACCCGCGCAGTGGCTGGAAATTCCATCCGCTGTATTTTTAAGGATTATTCCCAACGAGAATTTAACTACCAGCCCGCCTGCTGCCGTTTGCTTTTCCAGTTTGTGGCGTATCCCAGGCTGATCTGAACATAAAAATTACTAAGCCGATCAGCGGGTGCATTCCGTATTTCGGCATAATCCGAAAACCATTCACTTCGATCTCCGGCCCGGTAACCCAACTGGATCTTTGCCAATGGGCTGTCTCCCACTCTGTTCAAAACCGCATCGAAACCGATGCCGACATTGATAAAGCCCTGAAAGTGCGTCAGCCATACTGCGTTCCCTGGCTGTCGCAATATATTGTTCAAGTATAAATCAGCGCTATTCCGCTTGAGAAACAACTGGGTTTCCATCCCGCCTGCTCCCAGAAAGGGGTAAACTCTTAAAACGTCCCGTTGATAAACCGCATAGTAAATCTGCAGTTGAACCGCATAAGCGTTACGACGGGCTACCGCTGTTTCATTGACCCGGGGACCGTACGGATTGATAGTATGCGTCAGTTCCATGCCCAGTAACCAACGATTGAGTCGGTATTGAACCCCACCGCCCCAAAAAACCTGCATTCCACCGAGTTGCGGATAATCGTTTTCGAGTAGCCGGGCATTGATTCCGCTGGCATTGGAAAAGGCCAGATACTGGGAGAAGAAAAGTTCAAAACCCCGTTTTCCTGTAATATTCGTCGTATCACCCCCTTCAATCTCTGGAAAAGCAGATTGGGCGTGGGCAACGGTCCTCAATACAATGAGCAGGAGTAAAAGCGTTGGTTTCATAAAAATCACAAGGAATTGGTTATGATCAGATGTGGCGGATTCCGCAATGCTACAACCAGATACGTCGCCGCATTGTTGTATTTTTTCCCTCGGACAGGAGCCTCAACTTTGATTTGCCTTACCCAACAATACTGAATCACAACCCAGTCTCCCGCTTTCCCTTCCGTCTGCCAACCTAACGCCCCTGCGTTTCACTTTGCCCATAAAAAAAGCCCTTGAATGACTCAAGGGCTTTTCGGAAAGATGCAGTATTTCCTTTTACAAAAGAGAACGGCTGTTTATTTCTTGGCCGTAGCGGTTTTGGTTTCCGCGATCAGTTTTTCATTCATACGAACGTAGTCATCGTTCTTAGCGGCTTTGGCCAGTTCGATGGACTGATTGGCCGACTCAACCGCACCTTTGTAGTCTTTCAATTTGGCCTGAATTTTGGCCTTCAGGTGCACCATCCAGAACTGCGGATTGGTGGCGGTCGCTTTGTTTACCCATTCCAAAGCCTGATTCATGTCCTTTCCGGTTTCGTAGTAGTACGAAGCCGCCTGAAAGTACATGCCCGGATCGCTGGGGGTGGCGTCGATCACTTTTTCCTTGATCTGGGCCATTACTTTGCTATCCACATCCGTGGTCATTTTCATCCGTACCAGCGTATTTTCCCACATCAGGTCCAGGTTGGCGGCAGTAGGCTGCACATCTGAAAACTGAATGGTGAAAGTTTCTACTTTGGTAGGCGTTTTGGCAGGTTTTACGGTAAAACGAGCCGCATCTTCCTCCTGTTTGTAGTCGTTCATGCCCGCTTTGGCATTTTTGTTCAGAATGACGGTCCATTCGGCCGCACCAGGAATGGTGAAGAGAGAGTATTCACCGGCGGGAATTTTTTTCCCTTCCAGCGTTACTTCATCACTGAATGTCAACTTGGTAGCGGCATTGGCACCCGTGCGCCACAATTTACCATAAGGTAACAGATCGCCGAAGATTTTGCGTCCTTTCGCACTGGGACGGGAGTAATTGACAGTAACATCAGTCAGACCAACTTTCTGGGTGAGGGAGGCAGCAGGGCTAGGCTGGGGTGTATTGATCTGAGCCTGGCTTACGGCAGAAAAGAGCGTGCTACACACAATGACGCCCCATACAAAGAGTCTTTTCATAAAAATGATTTTTAATTGGAATGAATGAACGTTGTTAAAAAATGCGGTCAAAGGTAAAAAAACTTTGTCAGTAAATGCTATTCCCGGCTTATCAGGAATGAGTGCCTTCCCGATTTACTGTCAAAAGGGTTTATCTGACGGACCAACGCCCTTTTCTTCAAGTCGGATAACCTTGCTACCTTTGCGGCCATTGCTTAAAGCAGGGAGAAACAATCCGTTATCTTCCCTATCCATCCTAAGCTCAAGCCCCTATGAACATCGGAGATAAAGTAAGAATGCTACACGGACGCGAAGAAGGCGTCATTACCCGTTTCCTGGACGGGCAAGTAGTGGAAGTGGAAATTGAAGATGGCTTTAAGATACCCGTCCTGAGAAGCGAATTGGCGGTGGTATCGGGCGATGAAACGCGGTTGCTAAGGCGAAATCCGGCGGAAACCGAATCAATTAAACCCAACCAGCGAATGGCTACGGCTGTGTTTGCCGCCAAAGGCGTGTACCTGGCCTTTTTACCGCTCAACGACCGGGAAATGAGCCTCTATCTGCTCAACAATTCCGACTGGGAAGTTCCTTTTATCATCGGCGAAGAAGCCAATGCCCAGTATAAAGGGCTGACTGCCGGTATGTTGAAACGAAAAACCTCCCTGAAAGTGCGCGATGTGCTGACGGCCCAGTTCGACTCCTGGCCTACTTTCGTGGTACAACTGCTCTTTCACAAGGAAGGGTCCGGGCAATTGCAGGTACCCTTGGTGAGGAGGATGCACTTCCGGACGGGCACCTTTTTCAAGAGCAAACAGAAAGCACCTTTGCTGGAAAGGGATGCCCACCTTTTCCAGCTTGACCAGGAAAACGTGGACATCAAGCCCGAAAAAATCGTGGACAAGATGCAGAGCCCGGCGCAACCCGCCCCCGCTCCTACCGTGCTCAAACCGGCTTCGGTCGTCGACCTGCACATTGAGAAGCTGGCCACCAACCACGCCGGGATGAGCAAGCACGAGATACTGAAAACACAGCTGGAGACGTTTGAGAAACAACTGGAAAACGCCATTGCCAGTGGCATGCACGACATCACGTTTATTCACGGTATCGGAAACGGCACCTTACGCATGGAACTGCACAAGCGACTGAGCCGACATACCCACGTCCAGTTTTTTGAAGACGCCCAGAAGGAGAAGTTTGGCTACGGGGCTACCAAAGTAAAAATCAAATAATAGACGGAAAAGAAAGGATGAGCCGGAAATATGCATTCAAACCAGCCCTGTTAAAACTCCTGCTTATGCTTTCCATCTTTTCCTGGTTTACCTCCTGCAAAAAATCCGGCAACGAACTCAATAGCCAGGCACCCACCGAAAGCTACAATGCCGACAGCCTGATTGGTCGGCAACAACTTTCGGTGGTGCACATTCCAGTGGAAATCCCCATGGTTGAGATCGAACGCCAGATCAATACCCAATTGAAAGACCTGCTGTACGAAGACAACGATCCCACCGACAACGGTGGTGACAACCTGATGCTGAAGGTCTGGAAAAAAGAAGGGCTGCACATCGACACGCAGGGCGACGTGTTCAATATTACCATGCCGCTGAAGGTATGGGCACGCGCTGGTTATAAAACCGAACTGTTTGGTTTTCAGATTCAGGATGCCCGGGAAACGGATTTTGAACTGAACGTGAAGTTTGCGACCCGGCTGGCACTGGGGCAGGATTGGCAGGTGCAAACCACCACTTCGGCCAATGGCTTCGAATGGGTAACCAAGCCCGTTCTCCGTTTCGGCCCCATTGAGTTTCCGCTGGCCTCTATCGTGGGCAACCTCATCGACCAGCAGCAGGAACGGCTTGCCCAGATGGTAGACGCACAGATTAAGGACAAGGTAGACATCAAGCCCTTTGTGCAACAGGCCTGGACCTGGATGCAGAACCCCGTCCTGATTTCATCGGAATACAATACCTGGCTAAAAGTAGTGCCCACGGAAGTACTCATGACCCCGCTGGTGGGAGTCGGCGACCACACCCGGGCGTCGCTGGGTATCAAGGCCTACACCCAAACCGTTGTTGGCCGGAAACCGGAAGTAACGCCGCACACGCCGATTCCACCTCTTCAGTTGGTCACTCAGGTACCCGACGATTTCCAGGTAGGCCTGAGCGGCGAAGTGTCTCACCAGCACGCCGCGGCTTTGCTGGCCAAGGAGTTTGTCGGAAAAAAATACAGCTACAAAGCCGGCCAGCAGGTGGAGATCACGGGCATCGACCTGTACGGCAGCGGTGAAAACCTGGTCATTAAGGCCGGGCTGAAAGGCAGCGTCAACGGCGACATCTACCTGAAAGGCAAACCACATTACGATGCTGCCACCCAGACGCTCACGCTCCAGAAGCTGGATTACGACCTGGACACCAAAAACCAACTGGTCAAAACGGCTAACTGGTTCATGCAGGGCAAATTCACCCGCATGATGCAGGAAGCCTTCCGCATACCGCTGTCTTCCCAGATTGAGCAAGCCAAAAAGGTAATCCAGGCCGGACTCACCAACAACCACGTCGCCAAGGGCATTACGCTCAACGGCCAGTTGGAAGACCTCAGCCCGCAGCAGGTCTATCTTACGCCCCACTCCATCGTCGCCATCGTGCTGGCCAAAGGCAAAGTAGATGTGAAGATTGAGGGATTGAGGGACTGAATGACTGGTAGACCGCAAGAAGGGAACAGGCGATGATTACCGAACAGGTGAATTTTTACTTCGCTTGTTAACCGGATGGTTCTTCAAAACCGCTCAGCTTGACTTTCCTGTGTTGAGGATTGGCCAAATTAACTAATGGTTTGATAAAATAATTCACGTTAAATACTGATTCTCTGGTCCGATCACCGGGAAAAAAACAGGGACATCCTTCAACTCAGGGGAATTTCCAGGATCACCTGCGTCCCGCAGGCCTCTCCATCCCTGTCGATTAAGTCCAGGGTTTGTATCTGGGTAAGTACGTTGTATCGCTGGTTGATCATCCGGATACGGTCGGCCGTTACCTGCATGCCGAAGGACTTATGCGGGCCAGTGGCCTTACTCTCCAGTTGGGCCGCTTTGGCTCGCCCCACACCATCATCGGTAATCTGGATGCGCAGCAATTGCTCAGTAGGCTGTTGAATGTGCACACTCACCGTGCCTCCCTCCGCCTTGTGCATCAGCCCGTGCCAGATGGCGTTTTCCACGTAAGGTTGCAAAAGCAGAGGTGGAATTTCCAGGTATCCTTCATCAATCGTCTCCGAAACGTGGATGGAAAATTTGACTTTGTGCTTGAAGCGCATGGCTTCCAGCTCGGTATAAAGCCGCAGAGCCTCCAGTTCGTTTTTGAGTGAAACCTGTTCGGAGCGGGAGTTCTCCAGCACGAGCCGAATCAGGCACGCAAATTTAGAGAGATACTGCGAGGCTTGATCGCCGTGGTTCTGTAGGGTGTAGAGTTTAATGGAGTTGAGGCAATTAAAGATAAAATGCGGGTTCATCTGTGCGCGGAGGGCAACCAGCTCGGTATCGGCTAGCTTCCGCTCGAATTCCGTTGCCAGCTGGCTCATGTGCTGTTGTTCCAACTGCTGGCTTTGTTGCCGGATCTCCCGGGTACGCGCTTCGAGTTGGGCTTCCAACTCCCGGGTATAGTTCTCCCGGATGCGCCGGTTCTCCTGCATCATGAGCCGGGTGCGGTAGGCCAGGGCAAGGGAAAACACGAGGATCTCCAGCAAAAAAACCAGCCCAATGTACACCGAGGGGGTAGACCAGAGTTCGGTCAGCATCTTTCGTTCGGTTCCAAAGCGGTTCAGCAGGATGACACCCAGCAAACCCGACCAGAAGAAAAAGGGCCTGATAGCAAGATCGCCGGCCAGGGGGGTATGGTTGAGTAATACAGCCAGGCTGATGCCCAAGAATAGGAAATAAATCAGGAAATTGCTGTTGTACACTTGGGCTAAGGGGGTAACCCGCGCGTTCCAGATCCCCAGCAAGCTGTATATCAACAGGACGGCCACCAACCAGCCCCTCCCCTGCTGGATTCGGTGCTGTGGGGCACTGTCGGCGCTTATTTTTAGCAAGAAATGGTGAATCATCCGTTGGCACCAGGGAATCAGTTTCGAAAGGGGAAGGATCACTTTGGACCAGAATGCAGGATCGCGTACCGTTAGAATTTTCAGGTTGAGGTGATACTCAAAGGCACGGATCATCGACAGGCTCATCGCGATAAGATAAAGGAACCACCAGTCCTGCGGGGGCGTCGGGAAAAACCACTGGAGGTGGTCGACGGAAAACGAAATACCGGCCCGCGGGGGATCGGAAGAGAAAAGGGTCTGTAGGCGGATATTGGGGCGGCGAGTGGTTCCCCCCGGCGTCGGGTATACGGTGAAGGGGATGATCTTTGCCGATATGGCCGGTAAGCCCGGGAAAGTACCTCTCGTACCGAACTTCATCAACCAGAAATTGACCAGGTAGTTCATCACGGTGAATTCTCTTTGGGGTAACCGATACTGTTAAGTGGATCGTATGGATGGGATCTTGCATCCCTTGGGGCGTTGATTCCCTTGGGCGGCTAAAGCATCTTTTCGGTGCTTCCCGCAAAAAAACGCAGGCCAGTTCGTAACACCGTGACCGGAGCGGTCCGGCCTGTCCCGGCTTGGCCGACACTGATGTTTTGCACGATGGCATTTTCCAGAACTACCCAGAGAAACCTAACCCGACATCCGAAAAAACCGGGGCTTTTTTCCCAACGAAGCCTTTCCTTACCGGATGGCCGCGCCAGATGGCCGATCCGCGAAGGAAGACTCTGTCCCGGGTCTGGAATTAATCCCCACCCGGAAAGTGCTCTGATTTTCGGCCAGTTCATCCTTGAACAATCGTCCGGTATTGACCGGAATGAGCTGGTCGTAGGGATCGCCGTGGTCGTCCAGCATCAGCAAGGCATTGTTGAAGTCCTGGATGCCGTTGCTTGTCCGCTTCCCGGAATACACGTCCAGCAGGGTATAGCGGGCCGTATCCAGGTTGTCGTTGAATAAAAGATAGCCTTCCGATTTGATAAAAAGGGTAAAGGATGCATCTGTACCCGCCAGAAAAGCCCCGGCTCCCAGGCTCTGGCCCAGCAACTGCCCACTCTGGATACTAAATTCCTTAAAGTCCAGGGAAGCCCGAAGGGTCTGGTTATCCTGGCCGTACACCTTGAGCTTCTGGTCGGCAAACCGGGTGCCGGGTTGGTAGCTGTCGTTGGGGACACTGGTGCTGTACAGGGTACGGGGGGTAGCCAGGTAGATGCCTTCCAGATCAGGCGGATTCCGGCCTTCGTATAGCGAAAAGCCCATGGCCTTCAGTTGGTTCAGGGTACTATCGGATACGAAATTCCTGATGTCCTGACTAAGACCATCCGGTGACACATCCTTTTTTTTGCAGGAACTCGTTCCTAACAGCATAGCCAGCAGGAACAGGAAAATTACGGTCGTTTTCATAGGCGTTTGAAGTTTAGCTGGTCAAGGAGAACACAGGGACAGCCCTGTAGTAGATCAGTAAGCCTGTCGTAAAGAACCGGGTTTATTTTCGGGGAGTCAATAACCCTTTATACCCATTCGAGGAAGGAGTAAACAGGTATTCCCATATTAAAGCCATGGGGAAGTTATTCGCCTCTCCGGAAAAAAGAATGCCCTCCCTCCCGCAACTCAGGAAACCGGCGGCAGTAGGAACAAGGGGGATTTTTGCGGGCAGCGCTCCTTTAATAGCGGATGAAGCAGATGGAATCTCTGCCAAGCACTGGAATAGCTTTTATCCAAGGTAGGTAGTATGTCCCAGCAGCGCAGAATCTTCCTCAGCCAGTAAGAAATCCATTTCCAAATATTGCGTATCAAAGGTAAAAATGGGAGGAGATTCCAGGGACAAAAAAGCGTTTGATAAAAAATCCAGCAAAGATTTTCCCGGATCGCTGAAATAGTATTGCAGGGAATGCGCGCTAACCGGTGTAATGCATACGTTCGTGCTGGGCAAACCATCACTAATCAGGCCGCCCAGTACGAAATCAATGCCGAGGGCGACCTCCGCCAGACCTGCCGTATCGACCAGGTTTTCTTCAAGAGGCCCCAGACGTTGTATCCAAACCGGTTCGCCCAAAAAATTACTTAAACATACTTCGGCCAATGACAGGTTGGCCGAAATTTGGGCGGCCAGCGGTAAAAGATACCGGGCCAGCATCTGCTGACGGTCATTTAGGCAAGGGGGCAGGCACCAGAAATCCTCGCTGAACCAGGCCGGTGCAAACTCCTCGTCATGAAAGGGTAAAAAGGCACGTTCTTTGGTTTCAATTCCGACTCGGGCGCGAAAAAACTCCTGTTCCAGAGGTAGAAAAAAAGCCCGGGCGGCGCTCTCTTTTTTCCTTTGGGCTTTCATTTCTTCCAGCACTTCTTTTTTGCTGCGAGCCGTTTTCCGCCCGTGAGGCTGGTGAAACAACCCCTGCGGCAAGGCGTCATAGATACCCTCCCGGTTGACAAAAACCGTGATGGACCACCCACCGTCCAGGCTGGATTCGTACTTGATTTTAGCGATGTCCCGATCGAACCGCCTACGACCCAGTCCGATGGGCTGTATCCTTACGTCTTCGAGGCTAACCCCGTAGGCTACTAAATCGGCCAGAACGACTTCCAGCCGCCGATCGCTGGCAAACGTGCGGAGGTAGGTAAGCAATTGTTCCATAAAGCGCGGGTGATCAAAAGGGAAAGGAAACCGCATGGTCAGGGCTACGGTCCGGTTTCCTGCATCACTACCCGGTAGGGCAGCGTCCCTACGGAGTGTTCTTCCAGGGTATGCCGGAGTTGCTCACACCGGGAGCGCCATTGGTAATCGCTGGCACCATCCCGGGGGCTGAGGATCACTTCCACAAATCGAACGAATCCCTGCCCGGGGGCGGTAGACTTGAGCAGGCGACGATTGACCTGTACCTCTTTCAGGTGAGGGCCGAGTTCATCGAAGCAGAGGGCTTTGACGTCTTCAGGGGTGACGACCCGGTTGCGGGTGAGCAAAGCCCGTTTGTATGCCTGCACCTTATCCAGATCCCGGGGCCTTTCTTTGCCACCCGTTGTCAGGGTCATCAGGAGTCCCTCGTTCTGATCCAGAATGGCCCCCGCGTACACTGAGAGACGCGTACCCGCGGGAAGGTGATTCGCCTCCGCAGCCTGGGTGGTCCAGTATTCGACAAAGACCGTATCACTGCTTTCGGCGGGTTTAATGAGCAGGTACGGACTGGCTGACGGTCCAGCCCCTTCACCGATTTTCTGCTGAAGGCGGGCCAGGGTTTGATCCAGGTCCCGGATGCTGGAAGCCAGAAAATCCTCTCCCAGGGCCGCAAACGAAGCACTTTCGTCTCGCAGCAAACCCAGTAAGTGTGCGAGCATTTCCCTGGCTTCTAGCGAGTTAAACCGTCCTTCGCCCTGTTGCCGGAGCGTATAGCTGCCCGTCGGTAAGGCGGGTGATTCGACCGCGGCCAGGGCGCTGTACACGTAGTCCTGGCTGTTTCGCACTTCACGCACCGATAAAAAATGTTCCATCGTAGCGGGGGTCCCGTCGCTCAGGGGAATAATGTTTACGCTGGGCTGCAAACGGTAAGACAACCGATGGAGCTTTCGGTTGAGCACGGGAATACAGTTCACGGCACAGACTACCCGAGACAGCCAGTCCGTGGCTTGTAGCTGGGGAAACACCACCCGCAGCCACACCATTTCCTGCTTGAACTGCTGCAAGTCTGTCTTGCTGAACAGATGCTCAAAGGCCGGGGGATATTTTTCCGTCTGAACGGGGGGAGAAGCAGCGAAATTCACCTGCACAAATCCCGCGTTCAACTGACTTTCGATTTGCTTTTCCACGCGTCGGCCCGCGTCGAAGGCGTGCCCCAGCGAAACCGTCTCGTTTGAGCGTGGTAATCCGGTGCGCGCCGTCAGGAGCGTATTCCCCGCGAACCATTGACAGGCAGGCAGTTGCTGATGGAACGATTCCTTATCGCTATCCCCCGTCCAGTCGAAGAAAAAAGTAAGGGGCGGCAACGTGAGCGGGGAAGAACCCGTGCGGTTTACCTCCAGGCCCATCCATAACACTTGGTAATCGGCGGTCTGAGCGCCGGGGTTGATCAGGCGGATGGGGATCGCCGGGCCGTCCGTTTCTGTCAGGGTTTGTCCGTGCACCAAAAAGCGTAGCCGTCCACCGAACAGCCGATGGGAGCCCAGGGGTGAAAAGAAATACTCCTGCGCCGGGCGCCCCCCGCGACCTGGATCGGCCGGTCGACGGAAGACAAACTGTGTATCGGGGGTGACGACCGTATCGGTATCGACGGGATTGACCTTCAGTACCCCGTAGGCAGGGCGGGGACAATCCAGCACGTCGGGGACCATCACCTGAGCCAGGCGTTCCAGGACGCGGTTCTGAGAGAAAACGATGTCTTTGTATACCTTCTCAAATTCGACGGCGCAGGCTTCGATCAGTAGGTTGACGAGCGGGTCAAAACTGTTCAGTTCCTTTTCAAGAAAGCCCCAGATCTGGGCCGAACGTTGGAGTAACCGATTCTTGATGCGTTCGCGGGTGATTTCCTGGGGAGCCATGGCGGGTCAACGGGGAAAGGGTTGGGTCTTTTTTATTTTCTGCCGGAATTGGTCCGGAAAACGGATCCGGCCCTACCAGACCTTCAAGTAAAGCAGGCCTAAAAGGGGGAAGGCTAATCCAGGGATAAGGGTGAAAGGTAGAGGTATTCCAAAAAGTGGAAAGACTCATTGGTTTTGTTCATCGTGCCCTTTACGGTGACAGCTAAACGGCGTTTAATGCGGCGGTGCTGCTGGTTCACAATTTCCAATTCATCCACTTCTACCCGCACCTGAGGGTTAGAGAGACGGTGTTCGAACGAACAGAGACTTTCGGTGATGGACTCCACGATGGCATCTTTCCACCGGATGGTCGTCATCGGCTCGAAGTCCTGTTCCCAGATGCCACAGCCGTAGTTTTCATCGAACCGGGATTCCCGAAAACTGGTCGTCAGGATCAGATACACGTGCTGGGCAATGGATTCGCGCAAACCGCAGCGCGCGTGGACCTTGCCCTGCACGATCCGTTCCAGGTTGAGCGGAAGGGTATAATAAAGATCCGTCATCGGTGATCGTTAATTTTTCGTGAGCAACATTTGTCCTCCGTTCGTCTGGCTAGCACCCGTACCCCAGGTACCTTCCAGTTTGGTAAAGTTTTCCAAGATATTGCATCGGAATGAGAAGGTACTGCCGGAACGAACGTAAGTAGCCGTCAGCACGGTACCCGCTACGTTGTAGGTGCCCATCCGGTCACTCCCCTCCAGCACGCCCCCGGTTTTAAAGGTAATGGGGTCCCAGGTCAGGTTGGGGGCGGTCGCTATATCAATGCTGTATTTGCCGACCCAGTTGCCAATCACCGAGGGTGGTTCGGGCGGTTCGGGATCGGCGGTGCGTTTGCAGGACATACCGGTTCCCAGGATAAATAACAAAAGGGATAAGCGCATGAAACGCTTCAGGAAATGAACGGGCATGGGTGAAGCAGTTTAAGAATGGATGTCAGGGTTCTTTTCGAATGCATTGGAAAGCTAGCTCCCTTACAAAACTCAGAAGCGGTAAGTCAGGCCAATTTGCAGGCCTAAACTGGAAAACGGCATGGTCAGACGCCCTGACTTCAGGGGCTTGGCGATGTCCTGGGTGGCCGTCGTGGTATAATCATCGTAATACTCTATCTCTTTTTCCGACCGATCCCGGTCCGCCAGCACGTCTTTGGGGGCCACCGTGACTTCATCGTTGTTGATGACGGCATCATCTAACCAGGCCGTAGTAATTCGTTGCCGGGGGGAATAGGAGAAGTTGATCAACTGGGCTTCCGCAAAAGCACGAAGCTGGGAAGAGAGGCGTTTCTGTACTCCCAGACTCACCAGATAGCCATAAGCCATGCCACCTTTGAAGGCAAAATTCTGGGAGCTGCTGAGTTTTCCGTTGAGCGTATTGACAAAATCCTGCTTGACATCGGGTATTCCGAGTCCGATACCCAAACGCATATAGACGAAAAAACTAGGTTTTGAAAGCGCCTTGAAGGTAATGTTGGGGAGGATGGTGATCATCGAAGCTTCCATATCGCTGCTGTTAATCACTTTTCCGCCCCCAATCGTGGAAAAACTCAGGACATTCACCTGGCCACTCCGGTAGTAGTCCGCATCAATACCCAGGTTAATAAAATCGCTGATCACCAGGCCCAATCCTCCACCCACCCGAAAGCCTTGTCCCAGTCCCTGACTGAGTGATTGGTAACGCAGGTTATTCCCCACGGGGGCTACGCTGATCCCGCCGTATAAGATCGGAAAACCTATGCTATTGATGTCAAAAGCGCGGTAGGATCCTTGGGTAGACAGCCCGTAACTGCCGTATATTTTGATATACAGCTTGGAGTCACCCACGGTTTCTGTAGCACTCGCTCCTATGGGAGAGCGGGTTTGGGCCTGGAGAAGGTAAGCATTCAGCAAGAATCCGAAGCACAACAATAATTTTTTCATCTCGAAGGGGTTTTGCCGCGTTGAAAAGAAATTGGTAGAAAAGCTTTTGAAGCAAGGCTAAAAAATTATATTTGACCAAGCCTTTTAATCGAATGTATGGTGAATGTGATTACTACGCCCGATCGCAAGCGCGTAGCCGGATACGCCCTGTTCATCCTGTTGCCCCTGCTCCTTGGCACTTATCTGGTCCTGCACACCTCTTTCTTGTCACTTTCGGCGCGTTTTCTCGCTTTACAGACCTTTGCCCTGGTCTGGGGTATCTTGCACGCCTGGCTGCTGGGCGTCTACCTGCCCACCTGGCGCTTGGGCCGTCCGCTGAACCATTTTTGGTTGACGCTCCTGCTGACCATAGTGGCAATGATGGCCGTGGCAGGCTTGGCGTACCGAATCCCGGGCGATGACATAGGCGGCCGTTATGCCTGGGCGCTCCTGCTCTTCCCCCTGGGCTTCCTTGTCAAAGCGGCTTACCACGCCTTTCTCCGCATCCCCGAAAAAATTTACGAGCCCTGGTTTTACCCGGTCAGCAAGCCTAGCCCCGACTTAGACCTGGTGGATTTAAGCCAGATTCTGCTCATTCAATTCGAGTTCGCCAAGAAGCCGGGCGATCCTTCACTCACCAATTTCAAGGCCAAGGCCCCCAAGCAGATGACCCTGGGAGATCTGTTCCTCCTGTTTGTCAACGACTACAACGAACGCCACCCGCAGGGCCCCATTGAATACCTCGATCCGCGGGGCAAGCCCTACGGATGGCTGTTTTACGTACGGTCGGGGAGCTGGTTTTCTCCCGACCGCTATCTCGATCACGACTTTAATTTCCAGCAAAATTCGCTGGTGGATAACGACATCATCATTACCCGACGCGTCGCAGTACAGGATTGACTACGATTTATTCTGGGGACCTTTGAAAGGAATTCCTTCCACAATGGTCGTCTGGGGAACAATTGTAATCGTCAAAGTCATCCCATTCGAACCCCATCCCTCCGCCCAACCGGTACAGAGGGCCTGCTTGAATTCAATCTTCCGATTGACGGCTTTATCGTCCATAATATAGAAGTTGATCTCTCCGTCTTCTTTTCCATCGGGTTTGTTCATCCACTCCACAATCTTCGTCTTATTGGCATCCTTGACACCATCAGAATTGGATATGGAATCCAGGTGAACGACAATGGGACCGCTATAAATCTCGGAGGTAGGAACGCCATTGGCGTTGGCACCTTGCCCGAAAGAAAGGCTACTGGACGTGATCGAATAGGTGACGCCCTTTACTGTGAGTTCTGCTTTCATGATTGAGAATAGGTAAGGAGGTTGAAAAGTATGATTGTTGGGTTAATTCAGCATAATTGGGGTGCCCTTCGCTTCCAGCATGGTGTCGGCTTTGAGGCTGACGGTGAGGGCGGAAGCTTTGAGCTGGGTATCGGATTTTAGTTCCAGGCCCAGGCGGCCTTCGACCTTGAGTTCATTGGCCTTCAGTTCAATCTTGCCCTGGTCACTTTCTACCACGAACGAGCTGCCCGCACTCACCTGGATGCTCTCACCTTTGATTTTAACCGTCTTGCCTTCCAGTGATAAGGTTCCGTCGGTCTTCAGTTCTATTTGGCCGTTTTTGTCAAATTTGATGTACAAAAAAGTGTCGTCCACTTTCTTAAGGCCCTCGTAGCGGTTGAAAAATAATTCGTGCTGATCCTCCGCTTCGCCGATGCCGATTGCAAAGTCCCGCGTGGAAATCCATTTGCGGGCGTTGTTCGGCTGGGTGTATTGATGGTCACTCCTTTGGTGATATAAACTGCCCATCACCACGGGGCATTCTGCCAGGTTCGCTTCGTATCCTACCAACACCTGCGCCCCTATCTCCGGGGTAAATACCAGGCCGTAGCCTTCGCCACAATACGGGGTGGTGACCCGCATCCAATCTGACTCGGCATGGGCCTGGTCGGCCCAGTAGTACCTGACTTTCACGCGGCCCAGTTTTTCCGGGTCATCGTTGTCACTCACTTCGGCCAGTTCGGGGTTACCCAGCGGTGCCGACACGTACGGATTGGGTGGCGGGCTTTCGGCCGACTCAGGTACCGCCCGGAAAGTATTGGCGTAGTTCCCATTGCCGTCTACCGAGTGAGTGACTTCCGTGACGCGAAATTTGCCAAAGTTCTCTTTCGAGAATTTGCCCTCCCGATCCACTTTCGTCCCAATGACATTGATGACCGTCCCCACGCCCAGTTCGGGATTTTCGCCCCGGCCATTAAAGGTAACGGCCTTGGTGGCCTCTACCGATTTGACCGCTTTCACGATCCCGTCGAGTTGGCTTTGGGTAACCACGTTCCGCGGGGAGAATCGTTGGGCTTCCCGCCCGAATAACTGATCGGCGCGCTTGAGCGCAAATTCACCGAAGGTTCCCTGTCCGTCCACCGACTGTCCGCTCGACTGGCTGTCCAGATGCTGGTGCTTGACGGGATTATAGGACTTCATCCGAAATTTTGACGGATGCAGGGTAATGGACAGATCGAAGGTTTGCACCCCGTCGATCAAAAAGTCCTGCGTGCCGCCACTTTCCAGTCCCAGTTGCAATTCGCGCCCGTTGTAGAAAAACCACTCCCCGTGCTTGGCGGCCAGCCGGTTGAGGAAGGCAAAGTTGCTTTCGTCGTACTGTACCTCGAAGCCCTGACTGGAGCCGCGCCTGGGCTGCAGCTTGCGCCGAAGCACGTTTTGCGGGTACTCTTTCAGCACTTTCTCAAACACCTGCTGCAGGGATTCCGTCGCAAACACGCGGCGTTGGGTTCCGTCTTCGAGCAGGTAATCCAGGCTGTACCCCCTCAGTACGAACGAATTGGCGAGGGTACTGTGATTTTTGAGGTTGATTTCGGTCACCAGGCCCCGGAAAATAAATTCTTTGGCCTCTTTTTTAAGCGTAGGCTTAAACGAGAGGGTAATCATTTTGCCGCACACGTCCTGGTGCGCCTGCCGAAAAAAATGCTCGTCTTTGTCCTCCAATTCATAAAAAGGCACCTCCAACTCGAAACGATGATGGGTAAACAGCCACTGGTCCAGACGGAGGTGCTGGTAATGATTAATTTTCTTGCCCCCTTCGAGCTCAATGTTGACTTTTACCTGCATGGGTTGGAATGGCTAGCGTGATCAAAGGTGCGGTGCGTACAATTTATCCGGGAGGGCATAACAGATGCGATCCTCTTATCTTAAGACCACTGGTTATCGTGCGTGACGTTGCCGATCTGGATTCGGGCGGCGGTGATGCCCAGGTAGAAAACATAGACCTGTCCACCGGGATTTTCAGCGCCGTCGGCCCGGAAATTCTCCCGGTAATCCGCGCAATAGGCATCTTCAAAATTCAACTCCTTAAATTTGGCCCCCTGCCCGGGGCGGTAAAAGGTGATCTGGCCGTTCAATTTTTTTTGCGGATTCATGGCCCAGTCCACCAACTGTTCATCGTCAGTGCCCGTACAGTACAGCTCAATCAGGCCGCTGCGCGGGCGATCGGTGGGCTTGCCTGTCTCATTGGTACGCTGGTAAAACCGGTACTGACACTTCAGCAAAGGGAAAGATTTTCCCTCCAGACTCATTTCGGTTACGTACGCTTCCATCGTTAAATCCAGTCGTTGGTGAACGCCACGCTTCCCACTTTCAGGGTTTTGGCCGAAATGACTACTTTCGTGTTCATCAATAAATTACCGACCGTCGCATCGTAGCTCTCAATCAGTTCTACGCAGCAACCATCCTCAAATGAGATCTCCCGACTTTTTCCTTCGACCGGTATCACGGTAATTTTGCCGTTGAGTTGCTTGGTAGGGTGAGTCATCCAGTCGGGTAAAATATCTTCCTCGGTGCTCAGCAACCACACGGCCAGTTGACTACCCGGTGAACCACTGGCGGGTCGACCCAATACGTCGAGCGGGCGGTGCACGATCAAATCAAAGGCCTGCAATGGATAGGAATGGCCTTCCAGTTCCAGGTCCGCGCGGAAATAAGCCATCTCACCCTACTGCTGCGCGTACTCAGAAGCCCATTCGGCAGAATCCGGATCATCTCCCCGCTGGCCGTCGAGTTTGATGAGATAACTTTTGGCCGGAAAGTAGGGCGTCATGTGGATATCCATGAAAATGCGATCCTTCTGGTCGGGATCCTGCTCAAAGCGCATGATTTTAAACTTTTCGATGAGTTTTCCCGGGCCCGTAATCTTATTGAGGAAGCGACCGATCTGGTTCTCTATGTCGGTTCGGGTATTGTAGTCAAAATTCTCGAAGGCGCGGCGGTTGAGGAAGTCAATGAGGACTTTGGTAATGTAATCAAACACGCGGACTACGGAGTAGGTTTGCAGGCCGAGGTTATCGCCGTTAAAGAGGGTTTTGGCCGAAAACGGCATCACCTTCCCGTACTCGTTCACCATCGGAATCAATCCTACTTTTTCCAAACTGGCGATTTCGCTTTTCTTTAAGTCAAACCGAACGCCGTTCACTTCGGTCAGCGCCCCGTGTTTACGGCCGGCGGTGACCTGGGAGGCGAGCGTAGTATAGACCTTGCCGGCCAGTGCCGTGGACGGGGGCACGAAAAGGTCTTCTTCCTCTTCTTCTTCGGCGTATTTGCCGCGTCCTACCAGCCAGTTGCAGGTCATCATCACGTTGGAGAGGTACGCATCCCCACCCGTCATTTCCGCGGACTCGAATAGTTCGAGCACGTCTTCGGGGGCGTCGAGGTGTTCGAAATCCGTCAGGAGCATGACCTTGTTTTGATAGGCGATCTTGGCCCATTTTTCTACTACCTTGTTGTTACCCAGGTAACCGGGAATTACCAGCATCGAATAATGATCCCGCAGGTCCAGCCGATCGAAATTATCTACCAGTTCTTTATTCACCGCATCAATAAAGGTGGTATTATCCAGATCGCGCAGTTGCTCAGGTTCGGCATTCATGATCGACAGGTTCTTTACCTTATCCAACTCCGTGTTTTTGTAAAAAAACGCCACGGAACGGTACGAGCGCTCCAGATTTCGCGTCGCTTCGATGGTTTTGAGCAGGTTCGCTTTGAGCAGTTCCCTGGCCGAGTCCGCGCGGGTTTGACAGTGTTCGAGCATGTCAGCTACCGAATCGGAGGAGGCAACCAGATCGCGGTACAGTTCCAGGCGTTGTTTTAATTCGAGTCGTTCCTGGGCCTTGGCCGACTCGGTAAGGAAAATTCGCTTCCGGGCTTTTTTCTCAGGGTTCAGGTTGGTACTCCCCTCCACAGTGGTTTCGATCAGGCCGTAACCGCCAAACTTAGCCAGCTTGGATACGTGCAACTCCAGGGAAGGTGCTTCGGGGACTTGTCCCTCCCGAACCGCGGCGCCCGGAGAGGATTGTGCTTTTTCAGTTGCCATATTTCAGTAGCGGAATAGTTTCAGGTTTTCGGTGAATTTTTGTTCAAGTGCTGGCATCCTTTTTAAACGGACTCCAACTCATTGATCAGGGATTGCAGCGCGGCGAGAAAAGCCTGCTTGGCATCGGGGTTTTCGAGGGCCGATTTGAGAATTTTGTTTGATTTCAATTGCTTGGACAACTTTTGGTAGGTCTCCGTCTGGGCATTCAGTTCCTGTAAAAATCGGCTTTGATTGATGAGGTTGCGCTTTCCAAAGTCGCTGAGACTGCGGAAACGAAAGGTCTCCGGCACGGGTGAACCTTCCGCATCGGCCAACTCCACCTCCAGGTCGGGCTGGAAGTGGGCAAATACCTCCTCCACGTTTTTGAGATTGTACACGACCTGGGGTCGAACGGGGGGGTCGGCGGTGAGGTGCTGCACCAGTAGGGTGCGATTCAACGACAAATCAGTAATTGCTTCGTTGGCGTTGTTACCCTTTCGTTCCTGTCCGCCAATTCCATATTCGTACATAGTCGTAGTGTTTAATGTTATCTCACTTAATTATCCAATCAGAACCGTTGGGCACCCCAGCACGATGCTCCCGCCGTGGGCCGTCGTATCACCCATTCGCGCTGCCGGCTTGCTGCCGATGAGCACCGTCGTCGAACCCATCGCGATGATGTCGGGAGGCCCCACGCACACGCACATATCACCTACCACGGCTGCGGGCGTTCCACCGATCAGCACCATCGGTACACCCGGACCCGTAATGGGACCGCCTACGTGCGGAATCGGCACTACGGCAGGGGTTTGCATCGGACAAACGTGCATATCTCCTAAGCGGGCAGCGGGTTGTCCCATGGGTGTGGTTCAGTTTAGTTGCTTTGTTTAAACGAATGTTGCTATTTCTATCTCCTGGTGCTACTCCCCTTGGGTGAATGGCAGGTTTGGATGAGTGAAAGGGCGGTTTTGTGAGGGAAGAACCAGGTTTCGGGGAGAGGCTGAGTGGGGATCCTATTATCGGATCCAAGAATGGCATCCTTTTGCCCGGGGACTGCTCACGGCCCATTAAATCCCTCACTTATTTTCCGAATCAAACCCGGAAAATGAGGCCGCTTAGGTGAATTGCATCAGGGAACCCGCTCCGACCTTCACGGTAATCTCAACATAAATTGATTTCGGTCCGGATTGGCTCCATCCCGTAAGATGCTGGCCAGGTGAGACATCGGATGCCACCTGCGTTTGCCGACGTTGAGGGGGGCCGGATCCAGAATCAGGATCCGGTTGGGATTCATAGCTATTCCCCCGACTACCACGACGTGTCCGTCGCCGCTTACGTTACTCCCGTCTACCCAAATCGGGCCGTAATTATACAACCAATGCAGAATGGTCTCGGAAGTCGGACTCATTAAAGGGAGGGATACCAGCCCAAGATCCCGGGCGAACTGGCGAATGAGCGCCCACGGAATACCATCATTGCTCAGATACATGTGCATATACTGGGGTACTTGCGTAGGATCGAGCAAGTTGATTTCGGACATTTGAAGGGTATTGCGTCGCCATTCGATCAGCATCCGTGCGCTGGCGAACCAGCAGGCCATGGATTTGTCCTGCGGAATCAGTACTAGGTTGGGGACTTCGTATTGCATGGGTAATTCCTCCTTTTGGTAATGAAGCATATCTGCTGGCTATGAATACATTACCTACTAGGTCAAAAACCGGCCTGGGGTAATGTTGGGATAGCAAAGCGATCCCAACACCGGTGGTTGCCGACAGGGCCTGCGGAAGTATAGCCTAGCCTCCCGAAACAGCATTGCCCAGTCATCCGAGACCGATGAAAGGTCTATTGCTTGCAAAACGCATCCAAGGCATCACTTACCTTCTCCAGGCAGCGATGCCCGATGGTTTTTGCCAAGACTGCGCGGACCAAGTACAGGCTGACTGACTTTATTTAAAAAAATTTAGATACATCAATGATGTCTGAATTTTGAGAAATGTTGATAAATACTGGTTTCAGGTACTTTCCACATCGGCAGATGCCAATGATAGTATTCCTCATTTCTTTTTTGTAATTGACGTCAACCGAATCATCTTTTTTCCATGTCAATAACAGGATTAGAAAAGATCATGCAATAGCCGATTTTTTAGGATTTGCGTCACTTTATTTACTTACCTGAAGCTTATCAGCAAACTTTACAATGAAAATTCGTAAATCAGTAATGATGACGATTGAACCCTTAATTCCCATCATTCGGATAATCGTACACGTTGAACCACATGCCTATCGTTGATGCTACTTGCAAATCAAAATTCTGCGGCAAAACGTCCACTGACGCACTGGAAAAGAAATCGGGCAACACGCCTAATTTTACCCAAGGCGAACCCGACACGTAGCAGGCATAATAACCAACCTTGGCCGCACTGGCACCGAGGATAGTGACACGACCACTCGAGTTGTTCAGGTCGTTTGCACTGAACGGGAGATTGACCGGTATCTCCGTCCATTTTCGGTTGGTAAACTGCTGCCCGACAGCCACCCCGGAGTTGGTCGCCGTGCCATAGCCAACCCCGAGGGCTTTCAGGAGCGCCTGCTTACCAAGGCCCTGGCCAAGTGCGGCGGCTGTCGTCGGAATACCTTTGAAAAGACCGAGCGGGCTGCCAGCCAAACCCGCGCCACCGAACAGCATACCATAAATCGTGGCGTCCTGCCAGTTCAGAAAATCAAAAACATATACGCCGGCACCAAATCCTGCTCCAGCGGAGAACGCGTAGCCCGGACGTACACTCCAGATCTTTGATCTAGTCGAATTTCCCATCTCTTACCTATTTTTATGTTAAATCACAGGTCCGGTTTACTTGCGCGGCAAACCGAACCACCGGTGTGAATTTTTGATTAAATATCTATTTGGATTGATTGGTACTTAACCTGACTGCGCAATAATTTCAACAGATTAGCAAAGTTGTGTACAATGGCCCCCAGGCCCATTTTTTCTGCATTAATTTAATCATTCGACTGTAGGCACCATACGGACTGGCCAGGCTGTATAGAAGCCTGCCCAATTCGGTTTTATTTCTTTCCCACCTGTAACGACGATAGCCGGCCTGGGTCATAGCCAGCGGATACCAAATAACGTTTCGAAGCAAAGCACTGCTTAATCCGAAAAGGCGTACAACCTTCAAAATTCATTCAACCCGCGGGTTTCGGTTTTAACCGGGTGACAGAACCGTCAGGCTTAAATGAAAATACGTCTCCTTCCCAGGCACCGAAATCAATTCTGCCAGCGATTCCGCCCGCCAGGACCTGGTAACTGTACTGCTGTACGGTATCGCTGGCAATGACCTCTGCTTCAGTATAAGCCGCAAACTCCCGGCAATACAGCCATCCATCCCCCCGATTATTTACTAAACTTGGATGGGCATCCGCTACTGCACAGGCATACAAGGTTATTTTTTTGATCAGGCCCCGCCAGTTCGAAATGGTACTCAGGTTGGTGTTTACTAAGCCCTGCCGACATAACTGCAGACCAAAACCACCATTTTGTGAGGAAGTCTGGCTTGTTTCGTCTTCTACAATTGCTTCATAACCGTGGCACATAATAAACAGGTTATCGAGTCCACCTTGACTGCGGGCAAAAGTAGTTATCCAGCTCACCGAATGAATCAGCTCCGTGTTTTGATCCACGTTATAAGTATTGGTAGCGATATTGGTAGGGGGCGTTCCGATGAGTCGTCGGTCGTGCCAAATCATGTTTTTAGCCATTTTTGATTCGTTTTTTTAAATGATGGAAACTTAGGAAGGCATTGAAGTCATTCTTAACCCTTCCCAGTATGAATGACTCATTCATTCGACTTAGCCAATTTCAACCGATCCGAAGCCGCTTACCATCAAAACGCTCAGCGTCCTTCCTTCACCGGAGCGGCATCCACTGACGGACCAGAGACGACCCAAGTCAACTCTCCTCCTTCGTCCGTATCCACGCGCAACGTACTTCCTTTGGTTAGTTCTTCGCCCACGATCAGGCGGGAAATGGGCCGGCGGAGCCGATTGCGGATCACGCCCTTGAGCGGGCGGGCACCGTACTGGGGATTAAACCCGCTCAGGGCCAGGTATTCCCGCGCTTCGTCCGACACTTCCAGGAGAATGCCCTGTTTGGCGCAGGCATCGACCAGGCTGCGCAGGTGAATATTAAAAATTTTCACCGCGTTGCTTTCCGAGATGGGCGCGAAAGGCACGATTTCGGTAAGCCTGGCCAGGAATTCGGGTCGGAAATGCCTCGCCATAATCTCCATTAATTGATTCTGGGAGGGAATCCGGCCTTCACTAAACTGCTGGATGACGAATTCGCTGCCGATGTTGGAGGTAAATAAGACCACGGCATTGGAAAAATCACCCTCCTTCCCCAAGCGATCGTGCAGTTTGCCCTCGTCGAGTATTTGTAAAAAGATGTCGAATACGGACGGATGCGCCTTCTCAATTTCGTCAAATAGCACCACCGAGTAGGGCTTTTGACGAATCTTGTTCACCAACAGGCCACCCTCCTCGTACCCCACGTACCCCGGCGGAGCCCCGTAGAGCAGGGCCGCCGAATGTTTCTCCTTAAATTCCGACATATCAAATCGGATCAGAAAAGCCTCGTCGTTAAACAGAAAATCGGCCAGGGCTTTGGCCAGTTCGGTTTTACCCGTACCGGTGGGTCCCAGCAGAAAGAAGGAGCCCGTCGGTTGTCCCGCCCGGGTGAGACCCGACCTGGATTCGAGAATCGACTCGCAGAGCGCCTGAACGGCGTGCTCCTGTCCAACCACTCGCTTTTGCAGGACTTCATCCATGCGCAGGAGTTTGTCGCGCTCCCGGCTCTGAATCTTGCCAAGGGGGATGCCCGTTTTTCCCGAGATCATAGCCGCCACATCAGCTTTTTCTACCTGATCCTTTTTGGCCGAAGCCAGACCGAGCAAACTCTGGAGCGCCGTCTGGAGGTAAGTCAGCAGTTGTTCACTGCTTTCGAGGCTTTCTAGTGGGGTGTCGTCTTCCCACTGGTTGAGCAAAATGTGACTAACCCGGTTTTTAAATTGCGTGTGAAACCAGGTGAGTTCCCGCACCGCGTGGGCTTCCTCTTTCAATAGCAGATCGCTGGCCAGGGACGAAAGGTTCGCTTGCAGGGCCAGTAGTTCCACCTGCGCGTTGGCGTCCATCATGCGAATGGCCGCCATGGTACGATCCAGTAGATCCACGGCGGCATCGGGCAGGCGGCGGTCTTTCACGTAGCGTTTGGCCAGCCGGACAGCTTCCTCCACGGTGCCGGGTGCCACCGTAATCTGGTGGTGTTTTTCATAGAAAGGCAACAGGCATCCTATCATCCGAACGGCCACGTGGGGGTCGGGTTCCTCCACGTGGAGTAACTCAAACCGACGGCTGAATGCTTCGTCGGCCTCGATGTACTGGCGATATTCGTCGTGGGTAGTGGCACCGATCATCGTGATTTCACCCCGGGCCAATTCCGGTTTGAGCAACTGCGCCACACCCGTCCCCAACGAGCCTTTGGCGTCGAGTAACACGTGGATTTCGTCGACGAATAAAATGGCTTTGGGCAGTTGCTTGATGCCCTTCAGAATGCTTTTGATGCGGTCTTCCACCTCTCCCTTGTAGGAGGCACCCGCCACCAGGGCACCCAAATCCATCTCGAGCAGGGTCGCCCCCTGCAAGTGAGGCGGTACTTTGCCCAATTGAATGTCCTGGGCAAAGCCGTCAATCAGGGCCGTTTTGCCAACGCCCGGCTCCCCGACAATAATCACGTTCGGCTTGGTACGCCGACCCAGGATCTCGGCCACCATACGCGTTTCGCGCTCGCGTCCGATGATGGGGTCGAGTCGGCCTTCGGCAGCCAGGGCGGTTTTATCCGTGCAGTATTTTTGCCAGGCAATGCCCGCAGACGAGCCGGTTTTGCCGGGCGCTCCTTCCTTGATGGGAGCCACGGCCTGCTGCACCGATTCTTCCTGAGCGGCGGCTTCGAGCAATTCCTTCTGCGTCAGGGGAAAGCTCTTGAGTTGTTCGGCCGAAAAGGCGACATCTGACTTCAGCATGGCCGCCAGCACGGCCAGGGGCGCAATGGTATCCTGGCTGAGTTGCAGACGAATCAGGTCGGCCAGTTCCATGGTGGTGCGGATCCGTTCGTTGCCATGAATGGAATCGGGTACGCGTACCGATTTGGGATGGCTCTCCAGTCGCACCTCCGCCCAGTCGCGCAGATAAGGTACGTCCTTGCCCTGCATGGCCAGCCACGAACCCAGCCCAACATCGTTGTGCAACAAGCCCAGCAACAAGTGCGCGGGGGCAAACAGTTCGTGCCGGTTCTCACGCGCCAGCGACTGGGCGACTTGGATGGCTCGTTTGGTTTCTTCGGCAAAAGTCATGGCAGGAAGTAGGTTTCAGTGAGCAACAAGGACCTGAAAGGAGGTGGACCGAAGCAGAAAGGCAGCAGAACCCTGCTGAAGCTGAGCACCGGTACGGATCCATCCACTAAATTAATGGTGGGTAAACCTTATGCTATTGCCTGGGGGTGAACGGCCGCTTTGGATTGGTGAGAAGCCAGAATTTTGAGTGAATCCCAATCCCACCTCTCCCGCTGGCAAATTTTGTGTGTACGCTCTTTATTCGGTGACTGAAGCTTTCTACGAACCGTTTGCAGGGATTTTTAATCCCCCCGTTCCCGGATTTTCCTGGCAATCTCCTCGAGTCGTTGCTGAATGTCGTTTTTAAGGCTGGCACTGGTGGTAGTCCGCAGCAGGTTCTGAAAACTCGTCTGCGAAGACTGGTAGAGTTGCTTGCGTTGCGACCAGCTGGTGATTCCCCCGTCGGCACGAAGGCGATCGCAATCGGCTTGGGCAAAAGCCACCATCGCCTGTACCTCGTCAAATTTTTCCTGACTCACCCCTTTGGCCGGCGGGCATTCCGGACAGGGAGCAGCTGCGATGGGAGCGCTACCACCCGGGGATTTCTGAACCGGCTTGGGGTCGGGTGCTGCGGGAGCGGGCTTGTTTTTCAATGACATTTCCAGCGTTTTAATTTCCAGCGTCAGCAGGTCGATTTTCTGATCGCGGGCATTGACTTCACTTTTCAGTTTCTCGGTTACGCTCACGTCCACGCCATTCTTTTCGAGCGACTGCCGCAAGAAGGCAATGGTATTGCGATAGGTAAGAATGGCGTTAAAAGCACGTATCGCAGATTTGGACAGTTGCCGGTTCACGGGTGCCTGAAGCCGGCTGGTGTCGTTGCGAACGTTAAAAAGTAAGGAGTTCATCTCGGTCTCCCGCTCGGTAGCCTGGCGTTTAATCACGGCTTTGCCCAAGTCGTCGCTGGCCCGCCCGTAGGATTCATCCAGTCGAATCAGCCATTGCGACTGCCCTGCCAGGGTATCAATTTTTACCAGCAGATTTTTTTGCTCCTCCAGGATAGCCAGTAGCCGGGCTTCCTGCTGACGCAGCGCACTTTCGGGAATAATGAAATACGTACAGCACGCCAGCACGGGAATCAGCAGGGTGAAGAAATAAATGCCCAGAAATTTTTGAATGGCCAACTTACGTGCCTGATCGTTGAGAGGTTTCATAGGAGCGCTTTTACGTTTCGTTTACTACCAGAATATTTAAAAGGCTCACCTGGTGGTGGCTGCGTTGGTTTCCTGCGCCCGCTCCGGCTGTGCATTTATAAAGGACTCCACCGGGTTTTGACAGGGGGATCCGGCGGGGGCGTTTTGGCAGGCTCGGCCACGGGACTTTCGATGACAAAAACGTTCTGCCCTTTTCGCCGTCCGATAAATTCCAACTGACTGAGTTTGCTGAACAGCTCCGACAGGAGCCGATAAAACGCCTCAATTTCAGTCAGTAGAGCACTCAAGTCTGAGTGATTATAAGGCTGATTAAGCAGGCCGGATATTTTGGCTTCGATGGCCGCCGACGTCATATCCATCCATTCACCAAAGTAGGAAAGGAGCTCTTCCTTTTCTTTAGTGGTAAGACAAGCTACTGCCGTTCGCAGGTTCTGCACCTGGGTGAGTAAAAAAGAAGCGAAATAAACGGGGGGCTGGTGTGGCATCATCCAGCGAAAGGCCATCAGGCTAGGGTTCATCCCGAACAGGAAGCTCTCTACCACCCATTTTACGCTCTCACTTAATTGATTCACCTGGCTTTTTAGCCTTATTTTTTGTAAAATCAGAAAGCCAAACGCTTCCAGGCCTCCGAGTAGTTGCCCGAAATTCTGATACCAGTCCAGTAAGAGCGGGTGAGCACTGACGGCGGCGCAGGGGGGAAGAAAACGACTATCTACCCGCAACTCACCGTTGGTGTAGAGGATTTTGCCCAGTACAATCGCGGAAGCCGCCATGGTTTGGGAATGTACCTGCTCCTGCGGCAGGAGCCATAAACGGTATTCCGGCCGGGTGAAAGGGTGACGGGGGGGCATTTCGTCGATAGCCGGTTCACCCACTGGCACGTGGGCGAATGGATTCACGGACAGGCCGGCGTACATGACTTGCTCTCGGGTTGGAGAGAGGCTGTACCGGGCAAAAAATTCGTCCTGCGACACCACCAGATCCAGTCCTTCTTCGTCCACTACCTCCACCCGGCAGCCGTTGGCCGTCAGGGCGCGGCAGTGAGTAACCCGGAAGTGAATTTGCCGCAAGGGTTCCAGACTGATATAGATACCGAAGGATTTGGGGGTGGGTGCCCCCGTCGGCAGCAGCCCGTACGCGTAGGCCGGCGTCAGGCTGGCAATCGAGTCGCGCAGGGCATCGGTCGTAAAATCTTCGAAGGCCTGAAAATGCCGTTTGGAGATTTTCATTCCGTCTACCCAATGAACGGCCCGGTGATGGATGGCTGGAAGCATATCGTTTGTAAGTGCCAAAGAAAGAAAAGCGCATTCGCCTCAGGAACGAAATTAGCTCTCTCCCTTTGGCACCCAATGATCGGCGGGCGAATGGTCGGTTTGGGTGAGTGAATGGTGGAAAAATTGAGGGAAGACGAGGATTTCTTCGGATGGGAATCCGATCCGATTAAACAATGGCTATCAATCCCGGGCCTGGCTAACCTTCACCCAAAAGCCATCGGTAGGGAGGATCCCTCCTGCTCCCTCATCAATCCGGTTGTTCACTCACCCAAACCTGCTACTGGCCCGCTCTCTTTAGGAAGCCCGTGAACCGGGTAGTATATTCACTTTTCAACGCGTGGCGGTCAAGACGCACGCACGAACCTCCAATGGTTGTATGATGGCCTATCCTTTCTCTAACCGGTGTGCGGGTTTTTGCTGGTGGGTACCCCTCCTTTTTGCCTTGTATGCCTGCGGTCAGGAAAGAATCGTTCACGTCCTCGATTCAGGTCGACTGCCAGCGAATTTGTTGCAATCGGGCTGGTTTCGCAGTCTGGCCCTCCTGGCCCTGGCAATCTTCATGTATGCTTACTACCGGCTGCAATTGCGCAAACGTACCCGGGAAGCGGAACTGGGCCGCAAACGCGCGGAAATGGGTCAGCAGGAGGCCGAAAAGCGGCAGCGGGACGCGGAGATGCGCGAACGGGAAGCCGATTTGATGAAGCGGATTGCCGAGACGGAAATGGCCGGGATGCGGGCGCAAATGAATCCACACTTTATCTTTAATTGTTTAAATTCCATCAAGCTATACGCTACCCAAAATAACAGCGAGATGACCTCGTTTTACCTGACTAAGTTTGCGCGCCTGATTCGCCTGGTGCTGGAAAACTCCCGCTCCGTAAAAGTCTCCCTTGCCCACGAGCTGGAAGCCCTGCAGCTCTACGTGGATATGGAAGCTATGCGATATAAAGAAAAGGTAAAATACCAGCTGATCATTGATCCGACCCTGGACCCGCAATACCTGGAAATTCCCCCCTTGCTGCTACAGCCTTACGTGGAAAATGCCATCTGGCACGGGTTGATGCCCAGTAAAGTGGGAGGCACGGTGGTGGTCACCGTCAGCCAGCCGCTGAAAGACCGGCTACACGTGGAAATCTGTGATAACGGCGTCGGGCGGGCAAGAGCCATGGCCAACAACCGTAATTCGGCCACGCGAGAGAAACCCTTCGGAATGCACAGGACTTCCGAAAGGATTACGGTCCTCAATGAACTGTATCGCATCCAAACTGAAGTCCATGTTCAGGATCTCCAGCATCCGGACGGTTCTGCCGCCGGAACAAAAGTAACGGTAGAAATACCCGTCTGAGAAGTGAAGGCTTCATTTCCTTTTGTAACTATATTTTCTCCGACCTTGCTATGAATCCTACCCTAAAAACTGTAATTATTGACGACGAGCCTGACTGCGTCCATTTGTTAGCTATGGAACTCAATGAGCACTGTCCGCAAGTCCAGGTGGTGGCCCGCTGTACCGATAGCACCGAAGGGTTGGCCGCTATATTACACCACGAACCGGATTTGGTGTTCCTCGACATTGAAATGCCGCGGATGAACGGGTTTCAGTTGCTGGAAAAAGTCAGTGAATTGAATTTCTGCCTTATTTTTGTGACCGCCTACGATAAATTTGCCATCAAAGCCTTTCGTTTGAGCGCCCTGGACTACCTGCTCAAACCCATCGACTCCACGGAAATGATTCAGGCGGTGAGCAAAGCCGAGCGAAAGGTCCGTTTGGACAACCGACAGCTCCATTTACTCAGGGAACACTACCAGGCCCCCAAACCGCTATCTAACCGGATTGCATTGCCCCACCAGAACGGGATGATTTTCGCCGACATCAGTGATATCCTCTACTGTGAGGCGGATAATAATTATACGAAGATCATGCTGGCCGACCGGACGGTTTACCTGGTTTCGAAAACCCTCCGGGAGGCCCAGGATATGCTGGAGGAGCGCGGGTTTGTACGGGTCCACCGCCAATATTTGGTGAACCTGGAACAAATCAAGAAGTACGTGCGTGGGGAAGGCTGCTATCTGGTGATGAATAATAACCAGACCATTCCCATTTCCCGCAATCAGAAGGAGAAGCTCCTCGAAAAAATAGGTTGGCTTTAGCCAGCCCTATTGCCACCCAAAAAACTTGGCTCACCCCACTCCATCGTCGCTGTCGTGCTGGCCAAAGGCAAAGTGGATGTGAAGATTGACGGACTGAGGGATTAAGGGAGACTGAAGAAAGGGATGCCGGGAAAGTGATTGAGTGGTTACGCAAAAACGGAGCAACGAAGGGTTTCATTACGACCTGATACCATTTCACTTCGTTAACGGTGATGGGTCCAAAAGCCCGATTGTATAAAATATCCATGCCTTTTCTCATCACTATGGCAAAAACAGTATCCGAAAAAATGGGCCTGCAGCCCGGCATGCGGGCTATCTTCCTCCAGGCGCCAGCCGACGCCAGCCAAGCCATCTCCCCGCCGAAGCTGGAACTGGCAACCAAACTTCAGGGTGATTTTGACTACATTCACTTCTTTGTCCGCCGCCAGGATGCGTTTCACCAGACCTTTCCTTCCCTGAAAAAACATTTGAAACCCACGGGCACGTTGTGGGTGTCCTGGCCCAAAGGCAAGCAGGAAGGCACCGATCTTACGCTCCCTACGGTAATCAGGCTGGGATACGACTATGGCTTGGTCGAAAGTACCTGCCTGAGCGTCAATTCCGTTTGGTCAGCCCTAAAGTTTACGCATCCCAAACCAGGAAAAAAGTATAACAACAGTTACGGAAAACTGCCCTCATCGCCCCCGAACGATGCACAAACCGGTGCCATTTAACTGTTTGATTACCCGATCGCCGCTTCCTGATTCATCCTCCAATCTTTTCCCTACCTTTGCTTAAAAGCAAGCCGTCCTATCGCTGCCTCTTCGGAGGGAGAGGAAAGTCCGGGCAACGCAGAGCATCGTACTTCCTAACGGGAAGGCACCCGTGACAGGCCCGGTTACCGGGAACCATCTTGGGTGACAGACAGGGCCACAGAAAATAACCGCCGGTGTTTCTAACGCCGGTAAGGGTGAAAAGGTGGGGTAAGAGCCCACCGCTCCGCTGGTGACAGGGGAGGCATCGGTAAACCTTACGAGTTGAAAGACCAAATAGGCTGGTAACGCCGGGGTGAAAACTCCGGCTAAGGGCTGCTCGTCCGATACCAGTGGGTAGGTTGATGGAGCTTATTCGTGAGGATAAGCCTAGATAAATGATAGGAGTCCGTTTCGGCGGAAACAGAACCCGGCTTACAGGCTTGCTTTTTATTTTAAACCTGATGGGTTCACTACCGGTCAGGTTTACTTTTTTTGTACTCATTCCAGTATGAGCGCACCAGCAGAAAGGTAATCGTCGTTCCGACAAGCAGAAAGGCAAAACTGACTACGTATCCGGCCAGGGCATTGCCAATGCGGAAGGTCAGGTAAGCCAGCAACAAGAAGCCCATGCCAGTGAGCAGAATAACTATGCGCATGGCGTGACCCACCGACTGAAACACGCGGTACTGCCAGCTTTGCCGAAACGCTTCGTTACTTTTCCGGTATTCTTCAAACTGCATTTCCGTCTGTCGGTCTACCCGTTCCTTGGCCGCTCTCCGCCGGTCTTCGGCCGCCTGCGAATACACGTGCTGGTAAAAAGCGTAGTGGTCCGTTTGTCCGGAAGCTTCGGAATACCCTCTGGGTTTAGAGTTCTTCAATCGCTCTCTGGAAATGCCCATTAATGCTTCGTAGGCTTCCGTAACGCGAATAAAGAGCGCCTGCGCTTCGGAAGAAGCATTTTTATCGGGATGGCATTCCATCACCTTCCGTCGGTAGGCTTTCTTGATCTGCTCGCGGGTAGCACCGGGAGAGAGGTCCAGAATTTGATAATGATCAGGCATCGCAAGGGAGAATGCTTATTTACACGAATCCAAGCGAAAAGGTGTTGGAAACCGGCTCGTAAAATTACTAAAAATGAGTATGCTTGCGTTAATAGGATTGGAACCGTCGGGTGCAATCGAAGGCAATTCCTTTTTTCCTTTTCAAATTCTAACATTCATTCCCCCATATGGCAAAAATCCTGATTATTGACGATGAAAAGAGCATCCGCTATACCTTACGCGACATTCTGGAATACGAAAAGTACCAGGTAGAAGAAGCCAAAGACGGGGAGGAAGGCCTGGAGATGATCATAAAGAATGACTACGATGTAGTGCTGTGCGACATCAAAATGCCCAAAATGGACGGGCTGGAACTACTGGCCAAAGTAGCAGAACTAGACAAAGACCCGCAGTTTATTATGATTTCGGCCCACGGCAACATCGAAACGGCCGTGGAAGCCACCAAAAAAGGGGCTTACGACTTTATCCAGAAACCACCGGACCTGAACCGCCTGCTGCTTACCGTCCGCAACGCCCTGGACAAATCGAACCTGGTGACGGAGACAAAGGTCCTCAAGAAGAAAATTTCCAAAACCTACGACATTGTGGGCGAATCGGCCCCCATCCGGCGGGTGAAAGAAGCCATTGAAAAGGTGGCCCCTACCGAAGCCCGCGTGCTCATTACGGGCGCCAACGGGACGGGCAAGGAACTGGTGGCCCGCTGGCTGCACGAAAAGAGCAACCGGGCCAGCGCTCCGCTGGTGGAAGTCAACTGCGCGGCCATTCCCAGTGAACTGATTGAGAGCGAATTATTCGGGCACGAAAAAGGCTCTTTTACTTCGGCGGTGAAACAGCGCATCGGGAAGTTTGAGCAGGCCAACGGCGGCACGCTCTTTCTGGATGAAATCGGGGATATGAGTCTGTCGGCCCAGGCCAAAGTGCTGCGGGCGTTGCAGGAGCACAAAATCACGCGGGTGGGCGGCGAAAAAGAAATCAAGGTCAACGTGCGGGTGCTGGCGGCGACCAATAAGGATCTGCGCAAGGAGATCGAAGAAAACCGCTTCCGGGAAGATCTGTACCACCGGCTAGGTGTCATTCTGATTCACGTTCCTTCACTCAACGAACGCCGCGACGACATCCCCCTGCTGGTCGACCGTTTCCTGCGCGACATTGGCGAAGACTACGGTTCCGGAGCCAAGAAAATTCAGCCTGAGGCACTGGATTACCTCAAAACCCTCAACTGGACCGGAAACATCCGCGAACTGCGGAATGTAGTGGAAAGACTGGTAATCATGAGCGGTTCCGAAATCACGGAAGACGATGCCCGCATTTTCGCTGGGGTAAGGACGATGTAGAAGGAAAGGATTGAAGGATTGAAGGATTGAGGATTGAGAAATTGAACAGAGAATTATGAGTCCGGCCGGTACGTCCCGACGGAGTGCAATGAAATGGGTGGCCGAAAGCAGGCGAAGCAATGAGCTTTCAGCAGCCAGAAAATAACCATGCTAACCTTACTCTTTATCCATTCAGTCCCTCAATCCTTCAATCCCTCCCTGTTCACTGTAAGTCTGCTGACGATTTTTCCGGATGGGAAGATTCATTGGCAGGCTTTCTTTTTGGTTGGAGTGCGGTCACTCCGGACACTTTTTGCCCATTCAGATTTGTGTAAACCGGGTTTTGTTTCTTATAGGATTGAATGGGTATTTATTTGTAATTTTACGTAACAAGCTATCGGGATTATGAATTGGCAGAACAAAACGAAAGAGGAACTGGTTGCGGAGATCGAATCGCTGCGGGCAAAAGTCCGGCTGCTGGAAGAGACCCCCACTCATCATTCCCACTTGGCCGCCCCCTGGTCAGATGACACTGCCACGTTTGTCCGGCAGACCGAAACGCGGCTCGATAATTCCGCCCAGGCGCAGTTCCGCATCATGGCCGACCACGCCCCGGTACTGCTCCGGATGACCAATGCCAACAATTACTTCTATTTTTTCAGTCGGCAGTGGCTTACGTTCACTGGCCGCTCCCTGGACCAGGAAATAGAAAGCGGCTGGCTCGACAGCCTGCATCCCGACGACATTGGAACGGCCCTTTCGGAGATTGACCTGGCATTCAAAAAGCGCCAGAGCTTTGAGATCAGCTACCGCCTGCGCCGCTACGACGGGGAATACCGCTGGATACTGGACCACGGCGTGCCTTACTACGACTCCGACAATTATTTCCAGGGATACATTTCTTCGGCCATCGACATTACCGAACGCCGGCTGGTAGAAGAAGAAATGCAGCGGCAGCAGGCCCAGCAAAGAGCCGAAGAAAATTTTCTGAAGGCGCTGGAAAAAGTAAACCTGCTCGGCTTTACGGTATTGAGAGACGGCACCATATCCTTCTGCAATGACTTCATGCTGAAAGTGACCGGCTGGACCCGCGAAGAGGTAATCGGAAAAGACTTTTTTAAAGTATTCGTGCCCGAAGGCGAAGAAGAGCAACGCCGGCACGAATTCCGGATGGCGCTGGAACGGGGCGGTATTTTCAACAAGAGTGAGCGCATGCTCATGACCAAAGAAGGCAATATCCGCTACGTGCAGTTTCATTCGGTCATGATGAACAACGCCAAGGGCGAAGTCACCGGCCTAACCCGCATTGGCGAAGACGTGACCGATAAGAAAAAAGTGGCGTTGGTGCTGGCCCGGACCAATGCACAGTTGCAGGACGTGTTTGACAACACCAACGACCTGATCCAGGTGATTTCGCTGAAAGGCCATTTTCTGTTCGTCAACCACGCCTGGAAGGAGAAACTGGGTTACGAAGATGCGGAACTGGAGCAGCTCAACGTAAAAGACATTATTCATCCCGACTTTGTGCGGTCTACGCTCAAGAAGTTCAGTAAGATCCTGAAGGGCGAAAAGCTGTTCAAATTTGAAACGGTTTTCCTGAACAAAGAGGGCAAAAGCATTCACCTGGCGGGCAGCGTAACCTGCCGCTACGAAAACGGCAAGCCTACCGCGCTGCGCTGCATTCTCTACGACATTACCGATAAAATACGGGCAGAAAAAGCCCAGAACCTGTACCACAGCATTGCCAATCTCACGATCCAGAGCGTGAACCTGGAAGATTTGTACCTGAACATCCACCAGGAGCTGGGAAAAATCATTGAGGCCAAAAACTTCTACATCACGCTTTACAACCAGGAAAAGAATTATCTGTACTTCCCTTACTACGTAGACGAACACTTTGAGGGAGAAGTGCGCCTGAATCAACGCCGGGCGGGCAAAGGGCTCACCGAATACGCCATTTCCTACAACAAATCGCTGTTTCTCTACGAAGAGCAGATCATCCAGCTGGCCATTGAGAACAAGATTGAGATCTACGGCATCATTCCGAAAGTGTGGCTGGGCGTACCGCTGAAGATCGGCACCCGGATCACCGGGATCATTGCCGTGAAATGCTACAAAAGCCGCTCCACCTACACAATCAAGGACCTGGAACTGCTCGACTTTATTTCCGGTCAGATCGCATTGGCCATTGAACGCAAGCAGAACGAAGAAGCGCTTACCAAACAAACGGCCCGCCTCAATGCCATCTTTGAAAGCGGTTCGCACCTGATGTGGTCGGTGAATAAGCGGATGTCGCTGACTTCCTTCAACCAGAACTACGCCGAATCGATTGAGGCGCAGCTGGGTTTTAAACCGGAGCTCAATATGGGTATGGAAAGACTGCGCTGGCAGTTTACCAACGAACCCACCCCCGGATCGAAATACAATGAAGAGTATCACTTCTGGGAAAAGAAGTACAAGATGGCCTTTGAAGGCTTTCCGCAATATTTTGAAGCCCAGGTGCAGGACCAGTACGGGCGAAGTACCTGGCGGGAAATTTTCCTGGACCCGATCTTCCTGTCGGCGGGCAACGGAGCGGCCCCGCGCATTGAAGAAGTGTCGGGCATTGCGCACGACATTACGCAGAAAAAGTACGTGGAGATCGCCCTGATCCAGAGCGAAGAAAAATTCCGGAACATCTTTGAGTCCTTCCAGGACATTTATTACCGTTCCGATTTGAAAGGAAAGATCATTATGATCAGTCCTTCGGTGTACGAAATGACCAATTACCGTCCGATGGAGGTGATGGGCCGAAAGATTTCACAGTTTTTCCAGGATACCGCCCAGGAGCGCCGCGTGATGCGTGAACTACTCAGGTACGGCAGCGTGAAAAACTTTGAAACCAACGTGCGCATCAAGGACGGCAGCCACATTCCTTTTATTCTGAACATGCGGCTGATCTACAACAGCCAGAAGCGGCCCATTGAGATAGAAGGCGTTGCCCGTGACATTACCAAGCTGAAAAAATCGGCACAGGAGCTGATCAAAGCCAAAGAAGTAGCCGAAAAATCGCTGAAGGTGAAGGAGCAATTTCTGGCCAACATGAGCCACGAAATCCGCACGCCTATGAACGGCATCATCGGGATGATTGACCTGCTGAACACTACACCCCTGCACAAGGAGCAGAAGGAATACGTGTACACGATCAAGAAGTCTTCCGAAACGCTGCTCAATATCCTGAACGACATCCTGGACCTTTCTAAGATCGAAGCCGGAAAAATGGCCCTGCACAAGGTACCCATTTCCCTGCAGGATACCGTAGAAAAACTGTACGCACTCTTTTCTCAGCAAGCTGGCTCTAAAAACAACCGACTCCACTACGTGATTGAGCCGGAAGTGCCGCGTTATATCATTGCCGACGAAACCCGCCTGCTGCAGATTCTTTCCAACCTCACTTCCAACGCCATCAAGTTTACTGAAAACGGCCGCATCAACATTCGAATGTCGCTGGCCGACAGCAAACCAGTTGACGTACGCACGAACGGCAGGACCACCAATCGGGCTGGCAAGATGAAGATGGTGAAGGTAGAAGTAAGCGACACGGGCATTGGCATCAGCCAGGAAAATATGGCGCTGCTCTTCAATTCGTTCAGCCAGCTGGACAACTCTTCGACCAAGGCTTACGGCGGTACGGGTCTGGGGCTGGCGATTTCGCGGGAGCTCTGCCGGATGATGAACGGGGAAATCGGCCTGGTATCGGAAGTAGGCAAAGGAAGTACCTTCTGGTTTACTTTTGAAGCCAAGGAGACCTCCATTAGTCCGCACAGTGCCCGAAAAGAAGAAGCCGAGTTTCAGCAACAGGACTACTTCGAAAACCGCAACCCGCTCATCCTGCTGGTCGACGACAACCAGATCAACCGGAAAGTGGCCTCCGAAATTCTGCTGCGCGCGGGTGCCCGAATCGAAACTGCTTCGGACGGCAAAGAGGCCCTGCGCCGGATCCGGGAAGTGTATCAGAAGCACGACTGGTATTACGACCTGATCTTCATGGACATCCAGATGCCCGATATGGACGGCATTACCGTTACGGCTGAAGTGCGGAAGCTGGGTATTGATCCGCTCCCTCCCATTGTGGCCATGACGGCCTATTCAATGAGTGAAGACCGCGAACGTTTCATCAGCCAGGGCCTGGACGACTACATTTCCAAGCCCATTACCGCCCAGAGCCTGATCAGTAAGGTGAAGGAGTGGCTGGTGGAAGAAGCGCCAACGGAGGTAATAATGGAGCCGGAAATGGCGGCTAAGGACGTAATGGAAAAACCGGAGGTAGCTGAAGCAAGTTCGAAACCTCAGTCCGACGTGCCGGTAATCAATCCGGAATCGGTGGCGCAACTGAAGAAGTATGGTGGTCTAGAAACGGTCCAGGCGGCTTTTGAAGATTTTGCGCTGGAGGCCGAACAGCAGCTCAACGAATGCCTGGAAGCCGCCGCCCGCGATGAATACAAGCCCGTACTGAGTCATCTGCATACCATTAAAGGCAATGCCGGCACCTTGGGGATTGAAAAATTAGCCCGGATGACAGCGGATTTGGAAGGCCGCCTGAAGCGCGATGAGGTATTGGATTTGCTACCCGGCTTGCACGGTCTGGTCAAAGAGTTATCGCTCTTTCAGCATTATTTCCGGCAATTCTTACTGGAAGAAGCGGGCGTTTCGGATAAATAGAAACGAATGTAAGCAATCGGCCTTAAATGATGTTGGGAGTATGGCCGCTAAACCTCAAATTTGAAACATTATCACATTTATTTGATAGATTTCGTGCTTACAAAGCCGACCCACTTTATTCAATTTGTATATCATCCCATAATCGCTCATGAGCAATTCTAAAAGAGTACTGATTGCCGAGGACAGTTCCGTAATTCAGAACCTGACGAAGAAGATCCTGGAGTTTCAGAACTTCCAGATTTCATCGGCCAAGAACGGAGAGCAAGTGTTACAGGTGCTTGAGAAAGAAAAGATTGATGCCATCCTGCTCGACATCAATATGCCCGTCATGGACGGTATGGAGTGCGCCCGACGCGTACGTGCCCTCCCCGACAAAGCCAAATCCGGCATTCCCATCATTGCCATCACCGGAAACGCCCGCAACTACTCCCTGGAAGATTTCCACCAGGTGGGCATCAACGACTACATTCCCAAACCCCTCGATTTTGATCGACTGGTAGAACTCCTCAAAGAGCTGACGGCTGAGAAAAACTGATACACGCGTCGACTTAACACAGGCATTAGCCCAATCATATTGAAGTCCGTATGTATTGAAAGCCCTTTCAATACATACGGACTTGTTTTACGTTGCTTCAACTTACCCATGAAACGTTTGTTATTTTCCTTCTCTATTCTTTTTTCCATTCTTCCCGCTTCTGCTCAAAACTTTTCTGAAAAGTTGATAGGAAGATGGTCGTTTCTGAGCAGTACCTATATCAGCGGTGGAAGTGAAGAGGAGTTGATGTGGAACTGGCAGCCAACCAATAATACTATGGGAATACAGTTTTGCCCCAATTATTCGTACAGTTGGTTTATTGAAAATGGTTCTAACAATGCTACATCTGATTGCTCTGCACTTACTTTTTCCATAAAAGATTCAATGCTTATATTGAATTCAGAAGATCTTGAGTGGCTATATAAAATCGACAAACTGACAGCCGACACACTGTTGCTTTTGCGGATAGACGCACAACAAGCAAAAAAAGATGGCTCTGCCACTAACAAAAAGGCAAAATTTCCAGGTATCAATATAGTCAAGAGTCAACTCTGCTTTCACCGGATCTTTCTAAACGAAATGGCTCAAATTGAAAATAAGGGGCTATTATCAGATACCCTTTTTATCGTGGAAGAAATGCCTGAATTTCCAGGTGGCGTTTCCGGCTTGATGAAGTTTTTAGGTAATAGCATCCGTTATCCCAAACAAGCACAGCGCGAAAGATCTACTGGGCTCGTGCTGGCAAACTTTATTGTTTCTTCAACCGGAAATTTGATTAATGGAGAAATTAATTCGCTCACCCAGATTAGATTTTTCTCTTGAAGTAGTAAGAATACTGAAAAGTATGCCCAAATGGACCCCGGGAAAGCAGAATGGCAAACCTGTTTCAGTCAGATTTACTTTACCTATACAATTCAGTTTATAATTCTGTGCTCAACGTTAAATATACTACCGCTTTCCAACACCGATTGGAAGATCTTTTTGCCGAATCCGATTACGTGCTGCGCTACGAAAAAGGCAATTTTAAAGCTGGCTTCTGCGTCCTGAAAGACACCAAAGTCGCCATCATCAACAAGTACTACCCGCTGGAAGGGAAGATCAACTGCCTGCTCGACATCCTGCGTGAAATCCCCATCCGCACCGAAAGGCTATCGGTTAAAAACCGACAACTGTATGAATCAGTGATCAGTAAACAGTGAACAGTTAACTGTTCACTGTTTACTGATCACTGATTCCCAAAACCGTCTTTATACTTTTTTTGCCGCTTCTTTGTTGAATGTCCAAGGTTTGTTGTTAATTGGGCTCCCGATGAAAGTCACCTTCTTAGGCACCGGCACCTCCCAGGGCATTCCCGTCATCGCCTGCGACTGCGAGGTATGCAAATCGCTTGATTTTCGCGACAAACGGCTGCGGGTGTCCGTTCATCTGGAAGTAGATGGCAAAAGCTTTGTCATCGACTCCGGCCCTGACTTCCGCCAGCAGGTGCTGCGCGAGCGGATCAAAACACTGGATGCCCTGCTTTTTACCCACGAACACAAGGACCATACGGCTGGCATGGACGATGTGCGCTCTTATAACTTCAAGCAGAAGCGCGACATGCCCATCTATGCCCGGCCGCAGGTGATTGAGCAACTCAAGCGCGAATTCTCCTACATTTTCTCCGGCATCCAGTATCCGGGCATTCCGCGGGTGCAGATCCACGAAATAGAGAACAAACCTTTCCTGCTGGAAGGCGTACCGGTAATCCCCATTGAGGTAATGCATTACCAGCTACCCGTGTTTGGCTACCGCATCGGCGATTTTTCCTATATCACCGACGCCAACTACATTAACGAACAGGAGATGCGCAAACTGGCCGGGAGCCAGGTCATTGTGCTGAACGCCCTGCAGACGGAGCCGCACATTTCTCACTTCACCCTGTCGGAAGCCATTGAGATTCTGGAAAGCCTGCGCCCCGAAAAAGCCTACCTTACACACATCAGCCACAAACTGGGACTGCACAAAGAGGTAGAGAAGAAACTGCCCGAATTCATCAAGCTGGCCTACGACGGCCTGAAGATAACTTTGTAGCTTTGGTGCCGAATGGAAGTCTGCCGCTTCTTCAGCTTTTTGAATTAATTATTCAGTCCGGCTTTGCACAACAATTACTACTTTTTCCGCCACCTCACCCAGGCGTTGTCCGAACGAATCGTCGGCTGGGTGCTGGCTACCTGCTTCAGCCAGGAAAAAGATGAACTGGTACTGGGCTTTACGGATGGAGAGGCTGAATTTTACATTAAAGCCGTGCTGCACCCTGGCTTTGCCTGCCTGGTATTTCCCGAATCTTTTCAGAGAGCCCGCAAAAACAGTGTGGACTTACTGGACGAACTGTCCGGGCTCCGGGTGCTGGAGGTGGTACCATACCTGAACGAACGCTCCTTTGCGCTGAAGTTTGAGCACGATTATACCCTGCTGTTCAAAATGCACGGCAACCGCTCCAATCTGGTGCTGTTTCGGGGAGAAGAAGTCATTCAGTTGTTTCATCACCAATTGAGCACCGATCTTCACCTTCGCCTGTCTGCTCTGCACCGCCCTTTGGACCAGAGCTACGACGCCTTTCTGCAAGCCGATCGTAAACTGGACAAACTTTATCCTACTTTCGGGAAGGTGTTGAAACGGTATCTACAGGAAAAAAACTGGGACCGTTCCATTACCGAAGTGCAGTGGCAAATGATTCAGGCGCTGCTGAAAGAGCTGGACCGGCCACACTTTTATATTACGCGCATAGGGGACGAACCGGTTCTTTCGCTGGTTCGCATCGGAGAAGTGATTCAGGAAACGCACGACCCGCTGGAAGCCGCCAATGCCTTCTATTCGCAATACATGCGACTTTTTTCGCTGGAAGGGGAAAAAGCCGCGGCTTTACGGGCATTGCTTAAACGAAAGCAGCGCACCGAAAACTACTTGCTCAAAAACTACGAAAAGCGGGAGGAATTGGAGAAAGAAGCCCGCAACGAACAGACCGCACACATCCTGATGGCCAATCTGCACCAGATCATGCCCCACAGCGAATCGGTGGAGTTGTTCGACTTTTACCGCAACCAGCCCATCCGCATCAAACTCAAGCCCGACCTGAGTCCGCAGAAAAATGCAGAAGTGTACTACCGGAAAGCCAAGAACGAAAAGATTGAGATTGCTAAACTGAGCGAAAACCTGGCGGCCAAGGAACAGGAACTGCAGCAGATCGAAGCCCACATGCGCGCAATTGAGTCAACGGAAGGATTGAGAGAACTGCGAAAATACCTGAAGACGCACCAACTGAGCACCGAATCGGCACCCGAAAGCCCAGAGGCGCTTTTCCGGAAGCTGGAGTACGGCGGATTTGAGATCTGGATCGGGAAAAACGCAAAAAACAACGATCTGCTCACGCAGAAATACGCTTTTAAGGAAGACCTCTGGCTGCACGCCCGCGATGTGACCGGCTCGCACGTCATTATTAAATACCAGGCCGGCAAAAACTTTCCGCAGCAGGTCATTGAAAAAGCCGCGCAACTGGCCGCTTACCATTCCAAAAGAAGAAACGATAGCCTCTGCCCCGTGATCGTTACCCCCAAGAAATTCGTTCGAAAGCCCAAAGGACTTCCGGAAGGTGCCGTCGTAATCGACAAAGAGGAAGTCATGATGGTAGTGCCGGAGCCCTGGCAGGAAGCGGGGGGTCAGTGAACAGTTATCAGTAAACAGTGAGTAATGGTTGCTGAACGGACGGGGCCGCCTTGATTCGCATTTTCAGTAGTTAGCTAATAAAGAATATCAATCACTTAATCACTCAGCTCCCAAACTTCGATGCTTTCTAACAAGCACCTGATTGTGATTGCCGGGCCTACGGCAGTGGGGAAAACGGACGTGAGTATCCGGCTGGCGAAGGAACTGGATACGGAAATCATTTCTGCCGATTCGCGGCAATTTTACCGGGAAATGTGCATTGGCACGGCCAAGCCTACGGCAGTTGAGATGCAGGGCGTTGTGCACCACTTCATTGACTCACACAGCATCCGGGAAGAGTATAACGCGGGTGCTTTTGAGCGGGATGCCTTGCGTTGCCTGGAAGGAATTTTTAAGCAAAGAGATACGGCCATCGTGGTAGGCGGCTCCGGGCTTTATCTGAAAATTCTCACCGATGGCATGGACACCATACCAGACGTCCGACCGGGTATCCGCGAAGAACTGATGGTTCGGCTGGAGCAGAAAGGGCTGCCTGATCTGCTGGAGCAACTGCAAAGTCTGGATCCAGCGTATTACGCGGCGGTGGATCGGCAGAACCCACAGCGGGTAATCCGGGCGCTGGAAGTTTGCCTGAGTACCGGACAACCTTATTCCTCTTTCCGGAAAAATACCACAGCAAAACGACCATTTCACCAGATCAAAGTCGTGCTGGAAAGGGATCGGGAAGACCTGTACAACCGCATCAACCGGCGGATGGATCTGATGCTGGAACAGGGACTACTGGAAGAAGCCAGGGCGCTTCTCCCCTATCGCCACCACAACGCCTTGCAGACGGTGGGGTATTCGGAAGTTTTTGATTACCTGGACGGAAAGTACGACGAAGCTGAAATGATCCGCTTGCTCAAACAAAACTCCCGCCGCTATGCCAAGCGCCAACTTACCTGGTTCCGCCGGGAAACCGATTACAGGTGGTTCCTGGCGGATGATTACGAAGGCATACTACATTATATAAAGGAGCAGTTGAAGCAACATTCGGATGAATCGCCCCGCCTTCCTTAATATTTACTGCCGGCCCCACCCCCACCAAAATCGCCGCCACCAAATTCAAATCCCGGCTCGGGTTGGGGCTGCTGGACAGAGTGACCTAACCCTTCTGAAACCAATAGTGCTTCGGCATTGAGTGGCCCTTCCTTACTGGCTTCTTCTTCATTCAAATAAGTCAGTCCGTACCGCGCTGCTGTGCCCGGCTGCTTCAGCAACCGAATGGAGAAATAGGCCAGGGCCAACAGCAGCGCACCGGCAAGGGTTACCGCCGTTTCAGTGGGGAGCACATGGTGATAATACTTATAGGAAAGCACTGCCAGCACCGCTGTGAGCATACCCGCCCAGAGCATCACCCGATAGCGGCGGCGCAGGGCGAAGATCAGGTATAGCAGCGGTATCAGAAAAGTGAAGCCATAGAAAAGCCATGCGAAGGGTACGCTTTCGGCCTCTATTCGTTCTTTTTCGGCACTGCGTAGGGCATCCATCTGATCGTATAAATGACCCGATTGCAAGTAAAGCTCCTCTATCTTCGCATCATTATCGGCAGCCCGCAGCTGGTTTTCAGTCAGATTCAACGTATCGTTGCGGTAAGCTTCGTTCGCCTCCCGCAAACGGGCGATCTCATTGTCTATTTGGCTGCGTCGGTTTTCAAGCGAATCAATCTCCGGATTGACGAACTCCCGGTAAGTACCCGCTTCATTAAGCACTGCGTTGCCTTCGCGAACCACCCAATAGTTGCCGCTCAGGTAAAAGGTAAGCAATAGCAAAAATTCCAGCACCAGAAAACACTGCGCCCAATAACGCCGCTCAGCCCGGTTTTTTTGCGCATAAGTATAATAATAGAGCAGGCCGGATAAGAGCATGATCACAAAGGGCACCAGCAATCTTCCCCAACCGTATTGAATACAGAAAAGACCCGCGATCGCCAGCAGGCAGGAGCAGGTGAGGACGGCAACCAGCCGGTCGGCGTAACGAACGCCCGCGAAGCACAGGCAAGGAAAAGCCAGGATGAAGTAACCAATTGGTTCTTCCTTAAAAACGGAGGAGACAATCAGTGATAGTCCGCCGATGAATAGAATCAGCGTAAAATACAGCAAGGCGTCGTCGATGCCACTCCGATAATGGTGCTTGGCACTGATGAAATACTCCAGTGCCATGAGCGTACCAACACCATACAAAATAGAAAGCATTCCCGCCGCTACTTCCCGTCCGGAATCCAACACCGAACTAAATAGCAGAGAGGCCAGTCCGACCGCACATAGGGTGAGGAATGTGGTGAATAGGAATAGCCCGATCCGAACGAATATATTGGGCGTATAGAATGGAGCCGGATGCCCTTGCCTGATCTTTTCGTACTGTTCTTCCGGTATCCAGCCCCGCTGCCGCCATTGACCAGCCAGTTTTTTTATTTCCAAGGCATCCAGCCAATCCGGATTGTAAGCTTTTATCATTAGTGAGAGATGGATTGAGTCCGCCGCAGAGCGGGATGGAGTGAGTCAATTAAACTGTTTACTGCTTATCCATTTTTTGTAATGAAGGAAAAAGTAGATGACGGCTCCGCAGGAAAGAATAAAGTACAACATGGCCAAGCCGAAATCATCGATCACCTCCATTCGGAAAACCAGGTAGGTAAAGCCGATGTATCCGTAAATGACTGCGATCAGCATAAACCAGAAGGAACTTTCGCGGCGGGCGTAGGTAATAAACCCGAAGCAAAGGGCTGCCAGCAGCAGGGCAAAGATTGGTCGCTGTGCTTCGAGCACAAACAACCCGGCCAATGAAGAGAGAAAGAGCAGATTCCCACCAAAATTGAGGTAAGTGAACGTAAAATGGCGCTTCAGTCCTTTACTGTCCAGATACCAGCCAACTGCCACCAGACCGGCACCCAGCGCCAACGCCGTGTAAATGAGGGAAGCTTCCGAAAAATTATTATTGGTCAACACATCCAAAGGCGTCACCGATACGCCCACCCAGGAGGCCAGGGCCGTCAGCGCCAGCGAAAGTACGCCACGGTGATCGAAATAATAGGCCAGGAAAAAGAACAGCATGGCCGGAAGAAAAGTAGCCAGCCCGTATCGCGTACCGAATAGGTTGTACTGGAATTGCAAGTAGCCTTCGAGGGTCAGAAAGGTAAGGCAACCCAATAACAGGATGTAACCCGAAAAGGCGGAAGCGGGCTGCACGATATGGAAAGAAAAAGGAGGCTGCTTTAGGTAAGCGTAATAAAAACACCCAAAAGTGACCATGGCAATCAGTACAATTACGGATAAGTGACCGATTGTATCGATGTTTTTATAAATCAGCAACCCCAGCCCGCCGCTCAGCAAAACCACTCCAAAATACAGCACGATTTTTAGTTCTACATTCAGCGACAGGGGTTTACTCTTCTCAAAGTCGCTAAAAATCCGGTGCTGTTCGGGGCTGATCATTCTTTCATTCAATAAACGCTGAAGTAAGTATGGTATCATGTAAAATAACCTAAGTTTTGAATGGAATATGGAACAATTCTTGACTTATCCCAAATAGATTTTGAAAAATTACATATTGGCCAAACGATATATGGGCATATGGATTATCGCAAAATTTTAGCAATGATGTTTTTTGATAAATTTACTATTACCACATTATGCTGTTAAAGGAAAGAAAATGAAAGACAGGAAGTTTAAGTTCAAAGACCTGAAAGTATACGGGTCTACGGAGTGGCTAGCCGATGGTAAGAAAGTCTACAGGCAGGTGTTTGACCGCAGTGAAACAACCTATGTGCATTGTGAACTGTCTTTTTATAATAAGTTATTCGACGAAGAGGATTGGAACACTTACCTCCGCGTGAAGTGCGTGAAATTACAGGCTGACGGAACAACCACGGAAATCTGCGTGCTGGACGAAAACAAAACGGTCAGCAAGGAAGAGAACGTGTTTACTTCTTTCGGCGGGTGGGGTGCCAAAAAGCCGGGTTCATTCTGGAAAAAAGGCGACTACCAGTGGGAAGCCTACATCGACCACGAGCTGGTAGGCATTCAGCCCTTCCACATTGAAGAGGTAGGTATGGTGACCAAAGAAACCAATCCCTACTTTACGATAAAATCTTTGCGTTTGTTCGAAAGCCCGGGTCAGCCGGTAGCCATGGAGCAACGGAAATACTATACCCAGTTCCAGGCCGACAAGACCAAATACATCTGGCTGGAAATGATCATTGACAACCAGGTACAAACGCCCTGGCACTGCGAAACGACGGTCAATTTCTTCAACAGCACCAAGCACTTTGTGGGTACCCACAGCCAGATGCAGGTGGTAGACACGACTTCCCAGAAGGGTGACATCGTGATTACGCTGGGTTGGGGTTCTGACCGGGCCGGTACTTGGCACAAAAACCAGTATACGGCCGAGCTGATCTTTATGAACCAGCTCATTGCCTCCGTGCCCTTTGAAGTAGGTACTGAATTTACCGAAGGCGAAAACCGCACGGGAACGAGCTTCCCTTCCAGCCATCCTTTTGTCATACAGCCTACTGGCGCTCCGAAAGAGGAAACCCTGGAAGAAGTCATGGCCGACCTGAACGGCATGATTGGCCTGGAAAGCATCAAGCAGCAACTGGCCGACTACACCGATTACCTGCGCTTCATTCGTCTGCGGATGGCCCAGGGCTTTGAGGAAAACCAGCGCGTGAATCTGCATACGGTGTTTACCGGAAACCCCGGCACCGGTAAGACCACCGTGGCCAAATTCCTGGGCAAGATCTACCACAAGATGGGACTGCTCTCCAAAGGTAAAGTAACGGAAGTAGGCCGGGCCGAACTGGTAGGTGAATTCATCGGACAGACGGCTCCCAAGGTGAAAGAAGTGATTGAAAGAGCCAGAGGCGGCGTATTGCTCATCGACGAAGCGTATTCGCTTGCCCGTTCACAGCAGGACAGCAAAGACTTCGGGAAGGAAGTAATTGAAGTATTGATCAAGGAAATGTCGGATGGTCCGGGAGATATCGCCATTGTGGTAGTGGGTTATCCCAAGGAAATGAGCACTTTCCTCAACTCCAACCCTGGCCTGAAGTCACGTTTTAACCAGTATTTCCATTTCCCCGATTACCTGCCCCAGGAATTGATGGAAATTGCTCAGTACTCAGCCCAGAAAAAGCACGTAGAATTTACGCCCGAAGCGTCTACCCTGCTTTATCGCAAGCTGACCGAAGAATTCCGTAACCGCGATCGTGCCTTTGGCAACGCCCGCACGGTGTATTCGTTGGTAGAAGAGGCCAAAATGAACCTGGGTCTGCGCGTAATGAAATCCATTGACCCCAATGCCTTTACCCCGGAGCAACTTAAACTGGTTGAAGTATCAGATATTGAAAAAATCTACCTGAAAAAGAGTGCCCCCAAGCCCGACATCAAAACCGATCCGATGCTGCTGGAAGAAGCCATGGAAGAGTTGAACGCACTGGTGGGTATGGACGACGTGAAGAACGAAACGCTGGAACTGATCAAGCTGGTGAAGTACTACAACGCCACGGGCAAAGACGTACTGAATCGCTTCTCTCTGCACACCGTGTTCACCGGAAACCCTGGTACCGGCAAAACTACCGTTGCGCGTATCATTGCCAAGGTATTCAAAGCCCTGGGTGTAATTGAGCGCGGTCACCTGGTCGAATGCGATCGTCAGGCACTGGTAGCCGGCTACGTAGGTCAGACGGCCATCAAAACCCAGGAAATGATCGATCAGGCCGAAGGCGGTATTCTCTTCATCGACGAAGCCTACGCCCTGGCTTCCGGCAGCAGCAACGACTTCGGTAACGAAGCCATTGAAACCCTGCTCAAGCAGATGGAAGACCAGCGCGGTAAGTTCATTGTCATTGCCGCCGGCTACACCGACCGGATGAATGATTTCTTGAAGGCGAATCCAGGTTTGCAGTCCCGCTTCGATCGTACGCTCAACTTTACTGATTATACCGTGGAGCAGTTGCAGCAGATCAGCCTGAAGATGCTGGAGGAAGAAGAACTGAAGCCCAACGAAGAGGCACTGGCGCACTTGAACCAACACCTGACGCAGTTGTACGAAAAGCGCGACAAGTACTTCGGTAACGCCCGTACGGTACGCCAACTGGTGAAGGATGCCGTGAAAAAGCAACACCTGCGCATGGCTTCCCTGACAGAGAAAAAACGGACGGCAGAAGCGATGAAAACCCTCACGCTGGATGACGTGAAGGAATTCGGAACCAACGAAACCGACAACCAGGGTAACGTAATCGGCTTCAAGCTGGGTACCAGAAAAGCAAGTTGAGTTTTAATAAATAGAGTGCATAAATAGCCCGGTTGGAAACATCCGGGCTGTTTGGCTTTTGTAGACTTTCAGATACAGATTTGCCTGAGCAATTATTAGCTCCTACGCAAAACAAGCTTCTCTCCTTAGGTCTTTAAATCAGATATAGCGTTTTTTACCCAAAAGTTATTCTGGAGTATGTCCCATAAAATACTTAAAAATCATTTTTTCCAAACCCTGAAAATGATTCGTACGTTTCCATAGGCAAGTAAAACCTTTTAACTTTTATACGACTATGGCATCAGCAGCAGCAACCGCAGCAGATTTAAAATCAAAAGTAGATAAGTTCAATCCTGAGCACAAAGAAGGCCCCGTAGCCAGAGCGATTGAAGAACAAACCGCTAAACTTCCCTCTGACCTGTTTTTGTGGGCAGCCCTGGGCTCCATGGCTGTTTCCCTGACACTGAAAATCATGCGGAAAGACGAAGAAGCACTATTTGTAGGACAGTGGCCGGCTCCTTTCTTATTGCTTGGTGTTTATAACAAACTTGTTAAGCAGCAAGGCAGCGACTCAAAAAGCCCGGCTTAATCCAAATGCATACAACCGTAGTAAAACGGCGATAGAAAAGGGAGACTCAGGTCTCCCTTTTTGTTGAAAAGCAGAAAGTAAGTGTCCTACTACCGCAAAGACACCAGTATATCCTGAAATCACCGTTTGTGTCTGCCAGCCGACATCACGGAGCCCTGGGTCTGTACGTTCAACCGGAGTTGATCTGCTTCAAAGATATCCGCCTCCCGAATGCTGATTTCAACGGCTGCCAGCCCCGGAGCCAGTTCCTGCGTAGACTTCAGTGGCACGACCACGTCTACCGTCTTACCCGGAGCAATGGGATGCAGCGGAAGCAGTTCAGGAATACGAAGCCCCACCAAGGGTTCTTCCAGAGAAGCGCTGATGTAAAGAGATTGCGAATACTGAGTGCTCTGATTTCGTATGCGGAAATGAATGCAAACTTCTTCACCTTGCTCAATGGCCAGGTTGCCGCTGGCATCTACCAGTTTTACTCCTTCGTATACCAGATCCGTGCGGACACTTTTGTCCGGGTCCACGTCAATCGACACGACGTTGCTTCGTCCGGAAATGGTCTGCCCGGAAGCTATACCAACCGATAAAAAACCCAGATATAAGGAAGTAAAAATCAAACGAATCATGTTAATTGGATTTGGAAATGAGGTTATATTATTCAATCAATGGCTAAGACACTTTCTTTTTAACCGAGAATTTTCCGCTCAGTGCCTGGTATCTTTTTCCCCGGTTCCACCAAATGGCTTCCAACTGGTAGTCATTTCTTTCCGGCAATTTATCGGGTAGTACCCAATCGTACTTACCAGTATTGGCAGTCGATCCAATGGGTACGGGATGCCTGCCTTGGGCAATCAGGTTCAACTGCAGACTGTCGCTTTCCAGGCCGCCCTGCCAGGTAATCGGATACGCCTGCCCTCTCTGCAAGCTGACCGCGGCGTAGGGAAAAAGAATGGTAATGGGTGAGAAAATAACATGCGCCCGCACTTCGAAAGCCAGATCGCCCCGGAAACGGCCCAGCTCCTGCCTGACACCCCATTCTATCTTCTTCAGATTGCCCGCAACGATGCCTGCTCCCTGGTCACCCCGCACATTTTGAAGGGGCTTTTGGTAATCGTCGTGCGAACTATACAATTCTACGTTGAAAACCTGCCCATCCAAGGTACTGTCTAACTGATAATACACCGTTACGAAGTCGCCGGTTGGCAGGGCTTTCAGGTAGGTGATTTTCTGTGCGTGCAATGGAAAAGCAGTTAGCAGAAGCAATAAGGCCAACAAGCAAGCTTTCATAGTATCAGGCAGGCTATTTTACTTGAATCTGAATATACGTAGCAAAGGATGGAAGGGATTACTCACTTCTAATAAAAACCATCATTCGACTTTACCTGCTCTTGAAAAACCAGGGTATACTGGATAACAAAGATCCACGCAGAGATATCGTCGGGTAAGGATGGGTTTTTATGTGTAGCATTCATTCAGATTCAGTCCCTCCTAAAAATAATTTACTCAAAAATAATTTACTCACCGAAAATCCGTCTTCCTGCTAATTTCGTAAGGCTCTATTATTCCCGTATTGAGCAGAACCTGTTTAATAAGGTTACAAAGCGCTGTGCGCTCATCAGTGAACTAAATGAAACGTTGCTCCTTGCCAGGTCATTCCGATCGCCCTCTACTTCCGCCCGAACATTCCTCCGTCCCGTATCACTACGTGCCAGGCATATTGAATAAACTCCAGCTTACCTTTGAGCAGCATACCATAACACAAAAAGAACTAAATCCCATTCAGCAACAAATCGCCGGACTTTTGGAACAGTTTCCACCCGCGCAGCAGTCCTGCTATCCCTGCCTCCGAAACCTGATGCGCATTCTGAGGAAAGTTCAACTGCAATCAGAAACGGGACGGCTGCTCTACCTGCGGGTACTTTGCGACGTCGCCCAGGCCCAGGGCAAACCACTTCCCAAACATCCGGGCACCACTTACCTGGATCTGACGCAATGAGATTGCGGTTAGTTATGATCAAGTCAATCGCTGCCCTTTTACCCGGAATGCGCATGAGAGCTATAATCCGTACCACTTAAATTTGTTTAGGGAAGCAGCCGTGTGTTAAGAAAATTTAACACGGAAAAATGCTGACAAATAGTAATTTGTGACAGATTTCCGCTCCTCTCCCACAAAATGGATTTCAAAAAATTTCTCCTCTTTCTTGTTGGGCTATTGGTATCTTCTTTCCTGTCAGCCCAGGTTCCCAGCACCAAAGGGCAGGAGTTTTGGGTTGGGTATATGGAAAACCTGGATCTCAGCTTCAACGGTCCGCCCAATTTTGCGTTCCTCATTGGGGCTGAGGTAGCCGCAACCGGAACCATCTCCGTACCACAAACCGGCTTTACACAAAGCTTCTCCGTACCGGCGGGACAAGCCACTGAAATTTCCTTACCCCAAGCCATCTGGTATCCCATGGGTTCCGGTGTTACGGATAACAAAGGCATCCGGATTGTAGCCAATGCACCCATCAGTGTGACAGCCGTACACTACCGCTTATACTTTACCGAATCCAGCATCGTACTCCCCCTTGAACAATTGGCAGATGAATACATCGTATTGGCAGCTCAGGATGCAGACCTTACGCACCCCTCTCAGTTTCTGATTGTAGCCACCGAAAACAATACGCAGATTGACATCACTCCTTCCAGCTTTACCCGCGATTTACGCCCAGCAAAGGTACCGTATACCATCAGCCTCAACCGAGGGCAGGTTTATCAGGTACAAGCGGCTAATGACCTCAGTGGCACCGTAGTAAAAGCCAGAAACAATAAGAAAATAGCCCTTTTCGGAGGTGCCAAGCAAGCCGATATCTACTGTGTGGCGGATGACAGTCACATTTACGATCAAAATTATCCGATTAGATTGTGGGACAAAGAATACGTTGTTATTCCTTTCGCCGACCAGACCGGTGATGTGATCAAAATTGTAGCTGCAACCAACGATACTCAAATCCGCCTGAATTGCCAGCCGTTGCCGAGGATATTGAACCGGGGCGAGCATTTGACCCTGCTTGTTTCAACCCCTTCTCTAATAGAAGCCAATCAACCAGTAAGCGTCGCTCAGTTCAGCAAAAGCCAGAGCTGTAATCCTTTAGCAGGGCCTAACATGCTGGTGCTGCCACCATTTATCCGTTTCAATCGAAGGGCGGTTTTTCAATCAATCGGTAGTTTTGGAGATTCTTCCTTTCAGAGCTACATCAATATTATAACCAAAACCAGCACGACTACCAGCCTCACCATTGATGGTTCCCCACCCAATGTAACCTGGAATGTACTGTCTGCCAATCCGATCTACGCTTACATTCAATATCCGCTTGAGGCGGGTAATCACGAGTTGGTTTCTTCCAATGGTTTCTACGCCTTTTCGTACGGCTTTGGCCCATACGATGGGTATACTCATTTTCTAGGCTACGACGAGCAGCAAAATATAGAAATGCAGTCATTCTTTTTTGTCGACCTGGGACGAGATACCACCTTATGTCCAGGACAAAGCCTGATATTAAACGCAGCTACGCCTGAAGCTACGGCCTACCGCTGGAGCAATGGCTCCGTCAATGCTAGTGTAGAAGTCAAATCACCCGGACGCTTCGAGGTTGAAATATTCACTCCCTGCACATCCGGAAAGGGAGCCATTGAAATTACATTTGAGAATAGCAACCCAGGCAACCTTTACCTGGGCTCTGACACGACCTTGTGTGCGGGGGAATCTCTCCAATTGAATGCCGCCATTCCTGGGGCAATAGGCTTTTTATGGCAGGATGGATCTACCAAGCCTGACTTCCAGGTAACCGAACCAGGTGTGTATAGTGTGGAAGTCTATTCAGCGTGTAAGGTAAATATCGGTCGTATTCGGGTAAGCTATACGGATTCAATACCACTTATTTTCTCTTTGGGTACTGACACTACCCTGTGTACCGGTCAATCGCTTTTACTGAACGCTGGCACCCCTGGAAACAGGCAGTACCGCTGGCAGGATGGCTCCACTGCATCTACCTTCCTGGTTACGGCACCAGGAGAATATGACGTACAGGTTTTTTCCAATTGTCGGGTTAGTTCCGGCAAGATCCGGGTCAATTACCTGGATCTTTTTCAACCCCATTTAGGTGCCGATACGACTTTGTGCCCGCGGCAGCAGTTGCTTCTGCAACTTCCCGCATCAGATGCCTCTTACCAGTGGCAGGACGGTTCTACGCGCAACCATTTTCTGGTTACTCAACCAGGGGAGTATATGGTAAAAGTCAGCAATGGCCCTTGCACAGCAAGTGATGTCATACGTGTCGGATTTGAGGCAAAACTTCCGATTTACGAAAACGAAGAGAAGGTATATGCCTGCGGAAACACGCTGTTGCTGGACGCTGGTGAGGGCCTGAACGGAAACGTAGCCTACCGCTGGCAGGACGGTTCTACAACTCCCACCTTTCAGGCTACGGTTCCCGGAAAATACCAGGTAGAGGTGTACAACCGCTGCGAAAAGGTAACCCGTCCTATTCAGGTACACGCCATTCGTCCTCCCAATGTATACACTCCTAACGGCGACGAATGGAACTCATGTTTTGTAATACCATGCATTGCTCCCGGAGAATGGTCCCTGTCGGTATACAACCGTTGGGGTGAGCTGGTGTATCACAATGAACGCTATGCCAACAACTGGTGCGGCGAACAGGTAGCGAATGGTCTTTACTACTATCTGCTTAGCCAGACTCAACCGGCTGCCTGTCGCCTCCGGGGCTGGGTACAGGTATTGAGGTGATTATTGAACGTCGCTGCGGGTGAACGCTGCACCGATTCAAGCGCTACAGCATTCATTCCCCTTGTCAAAGCTTAATGGAATAGCCCACACTCAGGTTGATAATCAGCGGAGAGAAGCCGATGCCCGGTCCCAGTTCCTTGATGGTTTCCTGCCGGTTGGTCAGGCTGTTCTGGTAGTTGTATGCTCCTCCGGCTAACGTAGTGCTTACGTTGGGCCAGTACCGAATGCTTGGAGCCAGGGTAATGCCACTCAGGAAATTGTTTTTCCTCTCAAAAGGCCGGAAAAATCCGTACGCCCCCACTCCCAGCGAAAAAGTGTTGTAAGACGTGATCCGGTTATCCGCGTTTTGCCGGGTGTCGTTGTTGTAATAAAATTCAAACCGGTGCCATTTGGGTTCTACGCGCACGTTGAGCCACTTGGTAAACCGGTAGCCCACTCCGAAACCGGTGGTATAAGGCATGTGCACCACCAGATTCTGCTCTTTCAGTTCGGTATTGAGGGTATTGCCCTTGAAGTCCAGTGAGGCACCGTGCGAATAATCGAAGATCCAGCGCTTGTGAATCAGATTGCCTTCTACATTGAAGCCCTGGGCAAATAAAGGCTGGTTCAAGCCGAAGAGCAGCGCCACGCGGGTCTCCTGTTTCCAGTCGGCAGAACGGGTTTGCGCTATAGATCCTGTGCTTGTAATAACGGACAGCAAGCCTGCTAGCATGAGTCCAGTGGCGATTGTTAAACGTTTCATAACGTAAAGAGTAAAAGAGTGAGAAAATGAGACAATAAAAACAAGTCTTTGGACAGGACCGCTGAAAAGAGCAAGCTGCATCCAATCCATTTAGCAGACAGGACGTCCGTCCCGAATGACGATGTAAAGGTGAAGGGAAAGGCAAACGCAATCGCCTCATACGATCGCCTGAGACTTGTTTTTAGAAAATGAGCCGGATAGACTTATTGAGACCTGATGCTATAAACGTCCTGATTGCTGGAATTGGGTCAGGGAGAAGACGAAAACAGCGTTAATCAAACTATGCGTTCTGGCCCATTAATCAGCCAGGTGAAGTATTTGGTATTCTTTGGGAGAAAGGCCGGTTTCCTGCTTGAAAACCCGGTTGAGGGAGGCTTTGGAATTGAAGCCACTTTCCAGGCCCAGGGCCAGAATGGTAAAACGCTTCTGGGCTGGATCGGCCAGCAGTTTCTGCAAATGCCGGACCCGATAGGCATTCACGAAGTCATAAAAGGGCTGGCCCTGGATAGAGTTGATCGTCTGGGATAAATGGTGGGTCGTGACCTGAAGTTCGTCGGCTACTTCCTGTAGTTGCAATTTGGGCTCCAGGTAAAGGGATTTTTCAGCAAAAAGCGCCAGCAGCCGATCGTAAATGACTGCCTGCTCTTCGGCAGATAGCGAAGAAGACTTGTACTTTTCTTTGGAAAAGGCAGACTCCGGTTCTGTTTCTGGTCCAGCCGGACTGGTGACCGGAGAAGCCCGCGGAATCTGGGTACCGTAATAGTGCGCAATGCTGTACTGCCGGATCCCGTGAAAACTCACGTAAAAGATCGACATCACAATACTTACCCCAACTACTGAATACGCTGCCCGGATATCAATCGGAAATAAGTTGAAATTTGAAGCCAGAAACACCGACATAGAAACGACCTGCACAGCCAGATAGACCCAGGTAGTGTTCGTCAGCCAATCGAGTTGAATCGGGTCAGTAAATGAGAAACGGTCTTTGATTTCCTGTGCATACTTTTTCAGCCTGCTCAACAACCAGCAGAGAGTAATCAAAAAATAAATCTGATTGCCCTTGTAAATAATCTGATAGCTCAGCGGAGGATCATTATACAATTGCTCAAGGGCCTGCTGGTCGTAGGTACGCAGAAAGAACATATCTGCCGTCAGGAAGCCAACGCTGAGTACAAAAGGCACAAAAAACAACCACCACCGCAGTTGCTGGTAGTTACGTTCCTGCATACTCTCCAGGGCAAATACAAAGTAAATCGGGAAAATCAGGTAGGGAATGCTGGTTTGCAGAAAAAAGCGGGTGACGGTAATTCTTTCTTTTACTAACCAGTCGAGCAGTAGAAATCCGCATAATAGCAGATTGATGGCAATCAACAGGTAATCGGCAAACCGGGTCTGCTTTTTGGTAAGGATGAAGAAAATAAACAGACCAGATATGGCCATACCGGTGATGTAAATGGCTGGCATTGTTTATATTTTCGGTCGCTAAGGGTGGGATGCCACGCAAAATACCGAATGCACCAGCCTTACGCAAGCCAAATCCTCATTTTCACCCCACGCTTATGCATAAAGACACGCCCCTGGTGGATCAGGACTATCAGCTGGAAAAATTTCCGGGCAAAGGCGGCTGGACGTACGCGGCCATTCCTGAAATCGTGCCTGGCAAAAATACGCCATTTGGCTGGGTAAAGGTAAGCGGCCACATCGATCAACACCCAATCAGCCACTGCCACCTGATGCCCATGGGGCAGGGTCGGCTCTTTCTACCGATAAAAAGCGAAATCCGGAAAAAGATTGGCAAAAAAACCGGCGATTGGGTCCGTATTGTGCTTTTTCTGGAAGAAAGGCCGCAAGGCATTCCCGATGAAATCCTGGAATGCTTTGAGCATGAAGACCCAAAAGTGCTGGAAAACTTCCAGCGACTGACCGATGGTCGGCAAAAAACGTATCTGGATTGGATTTACAATGCGAAACAAGATGACACCAAGGCAGAGCGAATTGCCCGGATGATGGACGAACTGCATCGGTTTCACAAAACAGCCCGCCCAGAATGATTCCACTTCGGCCCTTTCCCCTCTTATAAGTCGGTTTTTTTAATGCCTCCACTTGTGTACTTACCCAGTATGAAATGCCAGAGCCGAAAAAATAAAAAAACCGAACGGATGCATCCATTCGGTTCCCAGCCAGTTATCGGCAGATAATCAATTATTTTTTTTCAGCACTGCCAGTTCTTCTTTGCCCTGAGAAAGTTTAAACCGGGCCAGTTGTTTTTGTTCCAAGGCATTTTGCCGGGTAGGATCAAGGGCAAGCGCTTCGTTAAAGTCGCTGAGGGCTGCCTGATATTTTCCGTATTTCATTTTTGCCAAACCTCTGAGGTAAAACAATTCGGAGGTAGACGGTTGTAATTTGGCTAATTTGTTATAATCCCTGATCTGGAGCTTATACGCTCCTAAACTGCCATAGATATGCGCTCTCAACAGAAAAGCTTCCGCAGATTTTGGGTTCAGGAAAAGCGCAATGGTAAGGTCATCAAGGGCTTCTTTCAGGAGACCAACGCCTGCATACATCTTCCCTCTTCGGAAGTACGACTCAATGTAAAAGGGATTTAATTCAAGCGCCTGTGAATAATCGTTCAGGGCTTCCTGCTTATGGCCCAGCTTTTCTTCTGCCAAGCCACGAAAATAGTAAGCGGGTGCGTACGATGCTACATTGCCGATGGCTTTGTCGTATTCGGCAATAGCCCCTGCATAGTCTTTAGTCAGGTATTTGATCAGTCCCTGGGCGGTATAAAACTCCCAAGAGCACGTACCTGGGGAAATCATCGCCCGACATCCCGCCAAGGCACCCAGCGTATCTCCGGCTTGTAATTTTCTTTCTACGGAGGAATTGAACTTTTCCGAATAAGATTGTCCCAAGGCAACTTTAAAAAGCAGAATAAATAGAATAGAAGGTAGTAGTTTCTTCATGGCTGTCGGTGTTGAGATTGCTGAAGCTGGCGAAAACGGTTGGGTGTAAGTTTTTGGCTTGTTTTACACTTAATGCGTCTAGCCAATCTATAGGTAACCTTAGATATATAGCCACTTAATCATTCTACTGCTTGCCATTTCCCAAGAACGCAGGCAGTAATTGAATTATCAATACAATTTGTTTGACGTATTTAATTTTTTGAATAAAAATGGCTTTATATCACCCAGGCAAGTTCTGTTTGATGAGCCAAAAAAATTTCTTTTAGCATCCGGATAAGGACAAGGTATTTGTTCCAATCCTGCTCATTTCGGAATAGGATGTGTTTACCTCGGTATCGTTGCAGAGGCCCAGCGGGAAAGTCAATCCTTTATCATCTCGATTGAGGAAATTCGAAAATCAAACCTGAAAAAAGAAACTATTAATAGTTCGTGCACGACGATAACCCTAATTTCAGTAAGCACCACAGATAACAATTTAATGACCAGGCGCTTGCCCAGGTCTGTCAAGGGTACGTTGCTGCCTACTCCTCATTGGATCAACCCGGGGTGTATCATGTCGTTGGGTATAAATTCATCTATTATTCAGCCTCACTTTTATCACTTCGCCGAAAATATCGCGTCCGGGAATTTGCGTGAATCGAAACCGGTCACCGGTTTCGGGGCGACGCTTCAGAATCTACAATCCACGGGATTGACTATGGTTGCACGTACTTTCACTCAAAGCTGGCTTTCGCCATCTTCGCCCTTTTCCAGTTCGTCATATTGATTCGTAGTAAACCGCTTTCAGGGTGTATGTAGATAGGGAAAAAGCCGAAAATAGGGTTCTCATATGGATAAGGCAGTTAAAAGATGGGTTTTACGAAGTGTTTTTGAATTGGCTAGTAGAGCTTAATCCATTATCTTTCTCAGGAAGGTCAGATTTTTAACGAATTGAAGACAAAGAGATTTCAGTAAAAGAATGCTCCTTCATCGTATGGCCTTGATACTTCGTTTTTTTCTTTCAGCTCAACTAACGAGACATGAATAAATTCAAAGGATTACTTTACGGGATCGCCTACGGTTTAGCGATGAGAGGATTTTTCGTATTAGAATTTGGTGACCATCGCGTGGTAATGACCAATGGATTAATGTCGATCTCCTTCCTGTTTTTTGTCCCTTTCGTGATCGGACTGTTGGTCGCTTACTACAACAATAGTCTAACTAGTTCTGTCAAGGTAGCGGAACTCTCCATGCCACTATTGGCTGTTGTTGGCTTTATTGTTACTACCGTATTGTTTGGTGCAGAAGGAATCATTTGTGCCATTATGGCCTTTCCCATCTTTGGGTTTATGTCATTGCTTGGCGGGTACCTGGGCACACGCATTTTCTACCGGAATAAAGACAAGACGATGATTTCATTGATGCTCTTTATTCCTTTCCTGGCAGCATCGGTCGAAAGTTTTACGGGCTTGTCCGATCAGTTGTTTACCGAACATACCACAATTACCATTCGGGCAAGCGATGAAAAAGTCTGGAAACACATTACCAGGGTTTCCGAAATACAGGAGCACGAAAACCGTCTTTCCTTATTTCAATTAATGGGTTTTCCAAGACCTATCCGTGCCGAACTTGACACGATTGCGGTGGGTGGGATAAGGATGGCCGTATTCGACCGGGGTTTGATTTTCACAGAAACCGTCACTCAGGTGATTACCCGAAAGGAACTAGCCTTTACTATTGAAGCCAACCCAGCTTCTATTCCGCCAACTGCGCTAGACGAACACGTTTTAGTGGGTGGACAATACTTTGATATTTTGGACGGGAAATATGAAATGGAGAAAATATCTGAGCATGAAATCAGGCTTCATCTCACCTCCCGATTCCGCCTTGCTACCCACTTCAATTTTTATAGTGGTTTCTGGAGCCAGTTGATTATGAGAGATATTCAGCAAAATATCCTCCGCATCGTCAAAGACAGAAGCGAAAAAGAATAGACCTCACTCCTTCCAATGAACCAGGAACAAGAAATTTACACACTGCCGGCTATGGTATTTGCCAGCCTGCAACCTGGCACCCTGGAAGTAGTCATGGGTTATGGGATTGGTCTGTTGGATGGCGGATTTTTAGAGCGGATACCCATTAAATATTTCCCGTCCGAATGCCGTATGCCCAATACTTTGCTCCTGATTACGATCCGCCAATCTGACCGTAAAATCCAAAAAATCGAAAGAATGCCGGAGGAAGAGGCTGTGCTCCTCTACCCTCACCTTCTCGCTCAGTAAGCCTTCTTCTCTATCTTCTTCCAGTCTTCGGAAGCCAGTTGGGTATAGTCGTTGGGGTTGAAACCGGCCGTTTCGCTCATCAGGTATTCGCCTTTGCGGCTTACCCATACGTTTTCGTAGACGGAGGGAATCTGTACTTCCCGGTTCTGATAGGGGTCTACGTAACGGTTTATGCCTCCCATCAGATCACCGAACTGTTCATTCTGCTTTTCGGTCTGCTTGATCCGTTCCTGGTACGCGGCTTGGTGCATGGCACTGATTTCCCGTCGGTTCTGCATGATGGCGTTAAAATCCTGCTGCTGGCGGAGCCGTTCGCGCATTACGCCGTCGCGCAGCATGGCCGAAATACTCAGCACCTGATTGAACCAGGGTAATTCGGGCCGGGTAGAGTTGCGTACCACGGCCCCGATTCGCCGGGCCAGGTCCAGTTTGCCCTTTACCGCCTTTACCGAACTGACGTCCAGTTGCCAGATGATCGACATCATATTGTACATGGCTCCGGCAACGTCGGTACGCGACTGATCGAGTGAGCCGGTCAGTTCTTCTTCGATGGTCTGCCCGTGGAGTTGGTAGCTGATGCGCAGCCAGCCGTCCTGGTGCTGGGTTTGCGACTGAGATCCGTAGCTTTGTTGCAAAGCACCTACCTGCGGCCGGTTGTCGTGGCGGGCTTCTACCCGGAAGCGCAGATGGGGCCGCAACGTGGACAGGTACTGCTCAATGCCCTGGGTGAGCGATTGCGGCGGTGGGTAGCCCTGCGTAGCGCCTCCCTGCGAATAGGCAATGCGCACGGTTGGAAATACTTCGTAACCCAGGCTACTGTCGGCATTGCCCAGTTGCGCCCGGTAACGCACGGGTAGCGAGGGGTCATTGAAGTCCCACCAGAGTTGCTCCTGTACGCCCCAGTCGGCGGGCATCAGGTAGGTAGAAGCCACCATGCGGGTTCCGTGTTCGTCGATGATGGGATGTTTGATAAATTTAATAAAACCGGCCGGAGGTGGGTTGGAAGGCAGTTCCATCGGTTCGGGGCTTGTGGTTTGAGTGGCATTCGATTGCGAAGAATTAGCAGTAGATGAGCGTTCGGTCGTAGCACGCTGGCCTCCATTGCAGGCAACAAGCAGACCTATCGCCAGTAGAAACGTTGAAAGCTGTACCGAAGTCTTCATTATCGAAATAGCCAAGCGGATAGGTAAGAACAACCACTGCCGGAACGCAAACGAATGTACTGAATTCAAATTCAGAAAGAAAGCTTCTTGACAGAAGAAAAATGTCCGGTCAATAGTGCTTAACAGTCACCTGGAAAGTGCTTACAACCTGCAGCCATTTGACAGGGTCCTGGGAAAAACGAAGCGATGAAGTGGAATGTACTGCTGTTACTGGTGCTGCTGTTGGCGCAATGCCAGAAAGAAAGCCTGCCCAAGGAGTTTGAAGCCGAAGTAGTAGGTATGGGCCCCGATTGTGGATTGCCTTTGATTGACTTTCCGGATGCAACGCACCAAGTAGCCGTGATTGCCGGAAGTGCCGAATGGGGCCGGTATTATGCTTATCAGTTAGACCCGAAATACTGGAAAGCCGGCCAGAAACTGCGGGTGCAGATCCGAAAGCCCAGCGCAGAGGAACTGCGCCCCTGTACCACGTGGGGTCCCGGCTATCCCTGGATTACCATCATTGCTGCCCAACCAACAGAATGAAGCTGCGCATCCGCTCTGCTTCCTATAAAAAAAGCCCGTGCGAATCCTACTCACACGGGCTATCTACTGACACAAATAATTGATTCCCAAGCTACCAGGTGCGCGACTTCAGCATCTGGTCGATTTCGGCACGGGTCATTTTCAGCTTATTCGGATTGGCATCCAGCCATTTGGAAAAATCGTCTTCAATTTCCTTGGTCCAGCGGGTGTCGATTTGTCCGGGCGTATATTTCCCCTCCCGCAGGCGCTGGTGGCCAAAGTTATCGCGCAGGGCAATCAGTTCGGAGGTCTTTACTACTTCTTCGGCCAGGTAAGCGGGCACGAAAAGAATGCCGCCTTTTTTGGCCAGCACCACATCGCCGGGCATCACGGTAGCGGGACCAATGCGGATGGGCACGTTGATACCCGACACCATCATTTCCTGGATGTAGGACGGATGGAAGCCCCGTACCCAGGCGTTGAAGCCTTCAATCTCCGACAAGCCCTCCAGGTCCCTGGCCGACCCGTCAAACACCACCCCGTTCTTTGATTTAGTATAGATAGAGTTGCCCAGGTTATCGCCGATCAGCGTGCCCCACTCCATCTTACCGAAGGCATCGGCTACGTACACGTCGCCGGTGGTGAGCATGTCGATGGGCCAGGAGTTTTGCGCACCGATCCGGCCATCCTTTTTCCCCTTGGCCACCAGTTTTTCTTCCATATCCGGTCGTTTGGGCATGTACTGCACCGTAAGCGCCCGACCTACCATCACCTTGTCGGTATGGATGATCTGCCAGTCGCCGGCAAACTGGTTGTTAAATCCCTTGCCGCGCAATATGCCCCAGGCCTCTTCGATGGACACGCTTTTCATGCGCTCCAGCAGGGCATCGGGCACTTTGGGTCGTCCGTCGGGGAAGCGCTCCCCTTTCCATTGAGAGGTATAAATCTGGTAATCTTCTTTGGACAATGACATGGTTTGAGCCCATCCGGAGACGGAGATCAGGCCAAAGCAAAACAGAAAAATCAAAATGCGGATACGTTTCATTCGTTTGAAAAAGATTAGTAAGTAAATGGTTTGTTTAGTAACAGATCAGTGCGGTCGTACTTTTACGGGCGGTGATTCAACCGGCACCTCCTCCTCATCACGTATTTTCTTTCCCCTCCACCAGGTAGCAAGCGAAGAGCCGGTAATGTTCATCAATGGACCGAATACCGCGGGTGCCAGCCCTACCGTCGCCACTTTGCCCATGCCCAGCGCCAGCGCCGAAGCCAGCCCCCCGTTCTGCATGCCTACTTCAATGGCCACTGTCCGGCAGGAGCGTTCGTCCAGGCCAATGAGGCGGCTACTCCAGTAGCCCAGGAAATAGCCCAATAGGTTGTGCAACAGTACGGCAAACACCAGGGTGATACCAATAGACAAGAGGCTGTCGCGTCCGGTGGCGGTAATGATGGAAATAATCAGCGCAATGCCCACCATCGACACCAGCGGCATGGCGTCGTCCAACCACTGGGCTTTTCCCCGCAACAGTTTATTGAACAGCAGGCCACCTACGATGGGTAGAATTACCATTTTGATGATGTCCCACATCATTGACCACACCTCTACGGTCACGTACTGCTCGGCCAACAGACGCATCAGGAAAGGTGTGGCAAAAGGGGCCAGCAGCGTAGCCACGGAAGTCAGCGTGATGGAAAGCGCCAGGTTGGCATTGGCCAGGTACGACATCACGTTGGAAGCCAGCCCGCAGGGTACGCAACCGATGAGTACGATGCCCGCGGCAATTTCGGGCGGAAAGTCGAAGATGCGGGAAAGAGAAAAACCCAGCAGTGGCATAATCGTGAATTGACAAAAAACGCCGATCAACACTGCCTTGGGCATTTTTATCACCCCGGCAAAGTCATCCAGGCTCATGGCCGTGCCCATTCCAAACATAATGATCTGCAACAGCGGCACGATGAGCTGTTTCATCTGAAAATCTCCGATCTGGATAAAGTAGGCCGGATAAGACATGGCAACGGTAACAGCAGCAAAAATCCAGATGGTATAGGCAAAGCCTTTGAAGGCGTCAAAGCCCCTTACGCCGATGGCCAGCAAGGCAAAAAATGCCACCAGCGGTATGCTTACTTCGGAGCGGTACCCCAAAGCAAGCATCAGGATCACGATCGCCAGGCAGGCAAAAGCAATTCCCAGAATAATTTTATAGATAGACGTGGTTTTACTCATTGTATAGCCGGCAAAATAAAAATGGATACGAATCGCTTCAATCAGGCGGTACAGGTTTAAATTTTCCTCATACGAAGAAGGGATAATCCTTGGTGGCGTACTTCTTCATGCCTTCTTCGTTGATCTCCACACCAATTCCCGGCTTTTCGGAAAGCGGAATGTAACCATCCTTCACCATAGGTCCGTCGAACTTAACGATTTCCTTGAACATCGGATCGTTGTGGAAATAGATTTGCCACTCCAGAATGAGGAAGTTGGGTACGGAAGCACAGACGTGGCTGGAGGCCATTGCACCCAGGTAAGACGCCACCATATGCGGAGCAAAAGGCACGTAGTACAAGTTGGCCAGATTCGCAATACGTTGTCCTTCTCCCAGTCCTCCTGCTTTCTGCAAATCGGGCATGATGATGTCTACCGCCCCGATTTCCAGCATGCGACGGAAACCATAAGCCAGGTAGTGGTTCTCTCCGGCGCAAATGGGCGTGGAAGTGGATTCGGAAATGAGTTTGTAAGCTTCCACGTTTTCGGCCGGAATGGGTTCTTCCAGAAACATCAGGTTGAGCGGCTCCATGATTTTGGCCACCCGTTTGCCGGTCGTCATGTCGTAGCGCCCGTGCATATCCACGCAAATGTCAATCTTAGGTCCTACTGCCTGCCTTACCGCCGCAATCTGGTTGTACATCCGCTGGATTTCGCCGGGGCTGGCGGTCCAATTGTACGCGTCGTACTTATTGGGATCATCCCGCTCATCAACGTCATATTTCACGGCCGTAAAGCCCATTTTCACGGCATCACGGGCGCTCTTGGCGTAGGCTTCGGGGCTTTTGTCCGATTCCCGGTACACGCCCGTATCGCAGTATACCCGGATTTTATCGCGAAACTTTCCTCCCAGCAGCTGATATACGGGCAACCCGAGGGCTTTACCCACCAGATCCCAGAGGGCCGTTTCCACCGCCGCCAGCACGGCAATGTACATACCCGACTGGGCTCCTTCGAAGAAACCCGACTTCCGGACGTCTTCAAACAGGCGGTTCACATTGAGTGGACTTTTGCCTTTGAGTCGTTCACCCATCATTTTTACCAGGTGGTACGTGCCGGGCGTAGCGTCTACCCCTTCCCCGCAGCCCCAGATGCCCTGGTTCGTATGTACTTTCACGAACAGGCTGTGACCGTTGCGAATGTATCCGCATTTGATATCGATGATTTTCAGGTCGGATGGGCTGGATGATTTGGGGGTACGGTCGACGGCCGTTTCCAGGCCTTGTCCGAAACTGGAAATGGAGGCCGCTCCGAACATGCCGGCCAAAGCGCTTTTATTAATAAAAGAACGCCGGGATTGTTTTTTTAACATAAATAAGGGATGAAGCTTGGTTAGGGAATAAGTTTAAGCGTGAGCCATCTGCTTGAGCTATCACGGGCAAGGGTCTTTATTTCAGATAAATGCAAGAAAGCGCTTCGTCTACCAGGTGCGCGTTTTCAGCAGTTCCTGAATTTGCTCTTTGGGTACGGGCAATTCGCTGATGTGCGCCCGGAGCCACTGCGAAAAGTCCTTTTCGATCTCATCTGACCAGCGGTTATCAATCTGCCCAGGCGTATACTTCTGCTGACGCAGCCGTTCGTGTCCGAACATATCGCGCAGGCGCACTACCTCTGATGTTTTCACCACTTTTTCGGCCAGGTGAGGCGGAATGAAGATCACCCCCCCGTCGCGACCCAGCACCACGTCGCCGGGCATCACCATGGCCTTCCCGATGCGGGTAGGCCGGTTGATGCCCACCAGGGTCGTGTTGAGTTCGCCATCGGGATTGTTGAGGTGGTGAGAAGGATGGTAGCTACGGAAAAAAGAAGTGAAGGAGCCAATTTCCTTCAGTCCGGCAATGTCGCGGATGGCACCTTCGTACACAATGCCATTGCCGGTTTTGGTGAAAATAGAATTGCCCAGGTTGTCGCCAATGGTGGGGCCGTCTTCGTGTAAGTCAAACTGGTCTACTACGTACACGTCGCCTTTTACCAGCAGATCAATGGGCCAGGAATTCTGTGACTTGATGCGCCCGTCTTTTTTGTGCCCTTTCTCATCGGTGACGCGGTGTACATCGGGGCGACCGGGCATGAAAGTGGCGGTAACGGCCCTTCCTACCAGCACGCTATCGGGGTTGATACACTGCCAGTTACCGCCGGCGTACTGGTACTTGTAGTTATCCCCTTTCAGCACGGCCCAGGCCTCTTCCAGCGTGACCAGTTTCATGCGTTTCAAGATGGCATCGGGTACTTTGGGGCGGCCATCGGGAAATCGTTCGCCTTTCCATTCGGGCGTGTAGAATAACATTTCTTCTTTCGATATCTGTTGAGAATGGGCCGTAAGTACCATTCCAAAGCACAAGGCGAACAGACAGAAGCGGATGAGCTGCTTCATAGTTGGATCAAAAAGGTTTTAGTTTGTTTCAATGAATTCTGCTTCAGACATCATACCGGAATCTGCTACTTACGGACTCCGGTATGACGCTGTATACAGGAAATTTTCACGGTTAGCCCTTGCTCAGGGCTTGTCCCACCATACGCGGGTATCCAGGTTATCGGTACCCTGCCGGCCAATGGCCTCCTGTACCCGACCTGAATTCACCGACAGTTCAGAATCCGGATAGGTGAGGCGACGAATAAATTGACCTGAAATACCTCTGCCCGGGTAAGGATTGGGCGTCAGCACCGGGTAGCCCGTCCGACGGAAGTTGGCAAACGCTTCGGGTCCGTTGAGAAAAGAAGCCACCCAGTACTGGGTGTTGATCTGCATGAATTCTTTTCCGGCTTCCAGCGGATGGGCGTTGGCGTATTGCTCAGCCGCTTCGGGCGTGACGGCCGAAGCCGGATCGTAATACTTCATCTGGTCCATATGAGCCAGAATGCCTTCGCGAAACAGGGCAGCAGCGTCACCCGTAGTCCATCCCCGGACTACAGCTTCGGCTTGCAGTAGTTTGGTTTGCGCCAGTGTCACCATAAATACCGGTGCCGTTTGCTTACCCATCCGGGTGCGGTCCAGCTGAGAGAAAGCATAAAAACTGGGCAGACCACTTGCTGTTGCTACCGGCCCGATAGTTCCGTTATCGTAACCCATCGGCATACCAATCTGTGCTGTGGTGTCGCGGGTCAGTCCTTTGCCAGCATCCTGGTCGGCACCGCTCACGGCGGCGGCGTAGCGCACGGCCATAGAAGCCAGACGCGGATCCTGGTTTTGCTTCAGGTAATTGACGAAAGGTGCTGCCAGGTAGTAGTTGGCTTTTTCCGAACCATTGAGCGTGCCTCCCAGGTCACTGGCAAAAGCCGCCGTGTGCCTCACCACGGCATTGTCCAGATTGGACTGCATCAGTCCTCCGGCAATGGCTTTACCCACGTAGGTCTGGGCCTTGGCGGCATCCACTTTGGAGAGACGCATGCCCGCTCTCAGCATCAGCGAATACGCAAGCCTTTTCCACTGATCTACGTTACCGGCGTAAAGTATATCGCTGGCTTCAATGGTTTGTGATGCGTTCAATGCCGCAGCCGCTTCGTCCAGTTCCGTAAGTATTTTTTCGTAGATAGACTGCTGGGTGTCGTACTGGGGGAAGGGTACTCCTTCCAGGTAACCCTGGCCAGCCTGACTGAACGGGACGTCGCCGTAGGTATCGGTCAAAACCATCGCGGCATATGACCGCCAGATCCGGGCCATCTGATAGAGGTTGGCACGACCCGCATCGCTTTGGGTCTTGGCCAGTATATCCATCAGGGGTTTCATAACTTCCTGATAGTACCGGTTCCAGACGCCTCTTGTTACATCCCGGTTATCCTGATTAAAATTACCTCCGGCCAATACCCCGCTGTTAGGGGTGACAATCTGTTGCACGATCGATTCGTCGTACACCAATGTGGAAGTAGGAAAGGAAGCACGGATGATGGCATTGTTGAGCAGATATACCGGATTCAGTGCCGTAGGGGCCGTTTTACTGGTATTGAGTTCATCAAATCCTTTGTCGCAACCGGTCAGGCTGCCCAAAAGAACAAGCAAACCGGATAAATAGACTGTTATATTTTTCATGGTTGAATAGTTTGAGGAGTTGTGTTCGTAAACTGCACGTTGGTCAAAATGGTCTGGCCTATCCATCAGAACTTTACATTCAGGTTGAACCCAATGCTGCGTGAAGTAGGGAGACCCGTTGACTCCAGGCCGATCACGTTGTCAGAAGCAAGACCGAATTGCTCCGGGTCAATGTTGTCCACCCACTTCTTGATGATCAGCACGTTGTTGGCTACTGCACTCAACCTCAGCCCGCGGATGTAGGAATTTTTGGGCAGGAAACGGGTAAAGTCATAGCCCAACGTAATCTGGCGCAACTTCCAGAAGCCGGCGTCATACACAAAGCCTTCCGATATCCGAAGGCCGCGCACGGTTTCGTAATAGGTTTGTACGGGTGTCTGGCTTTCATTCGTTTCTCCATTTTCGTAGACCCCGACGCCGGTTACGTATCCCTGTTCGCGGCCCACCAGGGTGCCTTTGTGTAAGCCGTGCCGCCAGGCATTGTGGTTGGTACCCGAAATCATCTTGTGCCCCAGTTTGAAGTCGATGAGGAAAGAAAGGCTGATGCCTTTGTAATTGAAGGTGTTGGTGATGCCACCTACCCACACGGGTATGGCAGTACCAAAGGGAACCTGGATGTTGGTGCGCAGAGGGGTACCGTTGGACGCATTGAATACTTGACGCCCTTGTGCATCGCGTCTTAACCCATAGCCAAACAACTGTCCTAGCGGATGCCCTACCCACTGCCGGAGTTCGCCGATAAATTCGCCCGCACCTACCGTCATAATGGTATCACTGGGATTCAGACCCAGGTTCAGCACCTTCGAAGTATTATATGATGCATTGAAGCCCACCTCCCAGTTGAATTGGGTAGATCGAATGGGCGTTCCGGTTACCAACATTTCCAGTCCGGAGTTTTTACTTTTCCCTACGTTGATCAGTCGGCTGATGTAGCCGGAAGCATCGGAAGTCTGTGCCCGCAGAATCTGGTCTTTGGTAATCTTATCGTAGTAGGTCAGGTCCAGCCCTAACCGGTTATCGAAGAACTTCAGCTCTACCCCAAACTCCATTTCAGAAACCCGCATCGGTTTCAGTTGGGCGTTGGGAATGGAGTTGCCACTGATAAAGCCTACGGGTTGCGGCTGTCCGTTCGGGCCGGGAAACAGGTTGGCATTGGAACCATAAAACAGGTTATTGGAATAAGGTTGAATGTCCAGATCACTACCTACTTCGGCATAAGCTGCCCTCAGCTTGCCAAAACTCAGCCAGTTGGGCAAAGAGGCAAAGGCCTGAGAAAACACGAAGCTACCCGTTACGGAAGGATACATAATGCTGCGGTTGGCCTTCGACAGGGTAGAGAACCAGTCGTTGCGGGCGGTAACGTTCAGATAGAGAAAGTCTTTGAACGAAAACTCGGCGGCTCCGTACAGTGAATTCACTTGTCTTTCCTGCAAATCGTATATCGGGTCTTTCCGGGCACCGTTCATCACCGTATACAGGCCGCGCACGATAAACTCATCCACTCTGACGCTGTTGTAATCGGAGCGTACGTAGCGCTGGTTGCCACCCAGGGTCAGGTCGATGCCGAAGTTACCGAACTTACGGTTTGCACCGATCAGGAAGTCGCTATTGGTTTCCCGAAAACGACGTACATCCTGCGTATACGACCCGTTAAATGGCCCGGTAGTCGGGGTGCTCAGCACGGCCGCTCCGGTCGGATAGTTGAAGTCCTGATCGCGCGAATAATAGTCCTGGCCTATCCGGCCCTGTACATACAGCCAGTCTGTGAAGTTGTAGCGGAGCGTGATGTTACCGAATATCCGGTCGCGCCGGATGTTTTCGAAACGGTCGTATACGGAGATATACGGATTGGTCCGGTTCCGGAAGCGGGTCCACACGATTTCGTTGCCATTGGCATCCACCCGGTTTTGTTCCAGCAGGTACATCGGCATGGAGTTGGCCATGTTGTAGATGGTGGTTGGCGTGCTCAGGTCCTGCGTGACAATCTGAGGCGGGTTTTTGTAGTACTCATTGGAGTAGTTCACGTTGCCCGTCAGGATCAGCTTCCGGGAAAGATTCTGAGAAAAGCCCAGGTTGATGGTTTTTCGGTTGAAGCTGGAGTTGGGCACGATGCTCTTGTTGTCCATGTTGGACAGGGAGAGGCTGAAACCTCCTTTTTCGCCGCCGGAAGAAAGGGTTACGGTGTTGGTCCAGGTGCTGCCCGTACGATAGAAGCTGGTAACCTGATTCCTTACCGGCTCGTAAGGGACAGAAATTCCGTTGAACAGCACCTGGGTCATACCCGGTTGAAAACGTTCTCCGAAACTCCATTGTCCCGAAGTTGGATTGGGTGTAGTTGGCCGGACTCCAAATTCTCCCTGACCATATTCGTACTGATAATCCGTAAAATCCAGCGGCGTATCGCTTACAAAATTGCTGTTCCAGTCTACGCCAATGCCCCGGTTCGCCCCCTTGGTTTTGGTCGTAATCATGATAACGCCGTCTTTGGCCCGTGAGCCATACAAAGCGGCCGCCGTACCGCCTTTCAACACCGTCATCGATTCAATGTCGTCGGGGTTAATACTGGACAAACCGTCACCACCATCCGATACGTTATTGCTGCCGGAGCGGGGAGCAATGGAACCGTCGCCGGTAGCACTACCCTGACTGACGCCATAGTTGGTATTATCGATGGGCACGCCGTTTACGACGATAAGGGGATTGTTTTGGCCGCCAAAAGATGATTGTCCCCGAATCCGGATTTTACTGGTACCGGCGGGTCCCGAACCCAATGTAGTGATGTTGACTCCGGCGATTTTTCCCTGCAGAGAGTTCATAAAATTGACCGTCCGGTTGGTCGTAATCTGCTCGGGAGCTACGTTGGCGGTAGCGTACCCCAGCTTCTTGGACTCTTTCTTGATACCCAGGGCCGTGACTACTACTTCAGACAGTGACTTGATATCGGGCGACATGGTCACGTCGATGGTCGTCCGGTTACCCACCTGGACTTCTTCCGTTGTGTAGCCGATGAAGGAAAACACCAGGGTGGAACTGGGTTCGGCGTTGATGGTGTAGGCTCCGGCGGCATCCGTAGCGGTGCCGGTAGTGGTTCCTTTCACCAGTACGCTTACTCCGGGCAAAGGCAGTCCATCGTCGGCTACCACTTTACCACTTACCTGTACGAACGCGGTTTGTTGGTTTTGCGGCATGACTGCCGCTTCGTCGTTTGGGAGTAATCCGTTGTCAGAAGGAAGCTGGTCTGCCGCTTGAATCACGTAGATGTCTTTTTCTACCTTTTTCACCTTCAGTCCTACCGGCGACAGCAGGGCTTCCAGGGATTGGTCCAGTTCTGCAACCGATTTCCATTCAGAAGGCTTGCTAACGTAGGCTCTTTTCAACAGGCCACTATCGTAATTGAAGTTGATTTTGTAGTGATCGGCCCATTCAATGAGTACCTTTTTCAACAATACCCTTTCTTCAGCTGGTTTGCTTTCAGTACTCCTTTCCGAAGTGGAAGCCATTTTCACCAGGGCCATTTCCTGGGAAAAAGCAAAAAGAGGCAAGCAGCAGAAAACGATTATCCATCTTAATCTGCTGCGATTACAGCGGGTAGTTTTGTTATTCATGCGATTGGATTTTTAGTTAGTGTAGAAGTAGTGTTACAGGCAAATTCAATCACCGGATAGTGCTCATCCGACGAAGGTGGGTATGGGCTAGTGTTTGCTTTTCATCATAATCAGGTTGTTTTGTTGAGTTATCTCTATATCAAATGATTCACTCAGCACCGTCAGTAGCACTTTCAGATTGCTGCTGGGCACCGAACCGGTGAAAGTCTTATTGGCCAGCAGAGTGTCTTCGCATTGGACGGGTATACCAAAATAATCTTCGATGGTCTGTGCTACTTCACCGACGGGCGTATCTTCAAAGATCAGCTTGTGGTTTCGCCAGGCAGTAAACTGATGGGTATCTACTTTCTGGCGCTGTACGTTTACCTGCTTTCCGGCTACCGCTATTTCTACCCGGTCGCCGGGACTCATCTTCACGGAAGGCTGCGCCTGCTGTACATAAGTCAGTTCTACTTTTCCGGAAGTAAGCACCACATTCACCCGGTTGGGGCGGTTGTGCACGTTGAATTGCGTACCCAGCACCTGCACATCCACTACGCCCGAATGCACAATGAACTTTCCGTAGGTCGGGGCTTTGTGACTGCCCGAGACCAGCTTTTTACGGACCTGAAAAAATCCTTCTCCTTCTATCCAGACTTCGCGGGGCTGATTTTCTTTCCATGGCAGGGAGTAAGTGAGCTTTGAGTTGGCGTTGAGGGTGACCACCGACTGGTCGGGCAGCACAATGGAACGGGTCTTGCCAAATCCGGTCTGGTATACGACCTGCTCCGAAGAGGGCATCCGCCAGAAATACAGAGCCGTCAGCATCATGGCCAGCGTCAGCGTGGCTGCCACGGGATAATAGCGCCGCCAGAATGGCCGTATCGTACGGACATTCGGCCTTCCAAAATCATACACCTCTTCCTTTGCTACATCCGGTTGGTCGGGCAGTGTGTGCATCCGTGATTTGATGGCCGCCTTTACCGTTTCAAACTCCATTGGGGTCGGCTGATCCACTTTGAACTCCAACAGAAGAACCAACTGTCGGGCTTCTTCCAGCACTTGCTTTTTGTCCGGATTCTGCACCATCCAGTTCTGCCAGTACGCCTGACTGGCTTCATCCGGCGTTTTCACCCACTGCACAAAACGGGTATTTTCGATTAACTCATTAAAATCCTGGCTTTCTTTTTCCATCACAGCTTCGCAAAGGCAATTGGTTTACAGATATAAGAGAAGAATTACCGGAATACACCCTCAAAAAATCTTTATTATTTTCAAAAAGTTACTGAAAGAATAACAAACCCGGTGGATTTAAAACAAAAAGCCCGACCTCTTGGGGGTCGGGCTTCCAATGTGTATTCAAATCAAACAAGACTTTACGTCCGGCACTGAGTTCGGAAAAACTAAGCCTTTGAATGCTTAAACTCTTAAACTTAAGAGATCTGCACCCAGGCTTGCTTGCGGTGGCTTTCGATGATCTTTTCGCAAAGGATCAGTTCTCTCAGACCGTCGGCAAAAGTCGGATAAGAGGGTTTTTCCGGCTGACGGCCTTCGCGTACGGCTTTGTATACTTCTTTAAACAACTGCTTCGACGTATCGGGGAAGCCTTCGTTGTGCCCGCCGGGGAAGGTAATCAGGCTGGAGGCTTCGCGGTGTACCAGCGAAGGATCGCGCATGAGCACTTCATTGGCTTTGTCGCGCTTGCCGATCCAGATGCTGTTGGGCGCTTCTGAACACCATTCCAGCGTCTGTTTGGAGCCGGAAATTTCCAGGTTGATGCGGTTTTTGCGTCCGGCCGACACCTGGCTTACCGTAATGACGCCTTTGCTACCGTCGTTGAAGCGCAGCATCACCGTGGCATAATCTTCGGTGTTGATCGGCACTTCCTGGTAATCTTCGGGCTGCAGCATTTTGCCGGAATACGTCTCGATGGGCTTGGTCGGCTTTTTCCGGTTGGGGTGAATGGTAGCGAAGTCAGCCATGACGGCCGTCACTTCCAGACCCGAAATGTATTCGATGAGGTCCATCAGGTGCGAACCAATGTCGGCAATGGCCCTGGATTCACCCGATTTATCGGGCTCCAGCCGCCAGTTGTAGTCGGTTTCGTAAAAAAGCCAGTCCTGCAGGTAGGTTCCGATGATGGAATGCACCCGGCCCAGTTCACCTTTTTCACGCATGACCCTCATCTGACGCACCAGCGGATAGTAGCGGATGTTGAAGTGTACGGCATTGACCAACCCGGATTTGGCCGCCAGTTCCACCAGTTCCTGTGCTTCGGCGGCGGTGTTGGCCAGCGGTTTTTCGCACACCACGTGCTTACCGGCCTGCAGGGCGCTTTTGGCCATGGGGTAATGCAGGAAGTTGGGCGTACAGATGTGTACACACTCAATTTCCGGATCGGCCAGCATGGCCTGGAAGTCGCCATATGATTTTTCAATGCCCAGACCGTCGGCTTTGGCTCGGGCGTAATCGTCACCGAAATCATTGACTGCCACTACCTCTACGTCGGGCAAGCGGCGCAGGGCTTCAATGTGCGCGGGTCCGATAAAGCCCAGACCAGCAACACCCACTTTTATTTTTTTTGTCATTGTGAATAAGGTATTTGAAAAGGTGGGCCAAATATATTCTTTTTCATTCGGAGAAAAAGAAAATTTTTTACGTGTAAAACTGACCGGCGCAGAACACATTTACCTTAATTTGCCCAGCCATCCCAAAGTCTATGCAAATCTACGTTGCCTTCTACCTTACCGAAAGCGAGCAATCTTTGCTCCGTGCTGCGCTGCTGCCAACTGAACAAGTAGTGTTTCGCCAGAACCTGCCGGAAGACCAACGCCCGGAAGCATTTGCTCAGGCCGAAGTCGCTTTCGGCAACGTCCCCATCGATTGGGTAGAAAAAAACCACCGGTTGCGCTGGCTGCAATTGTATTCGGCCGGCATCGATCCGTACCAGAAACTGAAACTTTCCGGCCGCCCTCAGGCCCTTATGCTCACCCACCTCCGCGATTTCTTTGGAAAGCCTGTAGCAGAAACCGCCGTGGCGGGCATCCTGGCCCTGTACCGGAAAATCGACGAACTTTCCCGGCTGCAAAGTCAGCAGCACTGGGTGGGTGGCGTGCTGCGTCCGCAGATGCAATTGCTGCACGAAAAGAAAGTGGTGCTGCTGGGAGCGGGTGCCATCGGTTCAACCATCCGAAAGATCCTGGAAGGTTTTTCCTGTGAGGTACAGATGGTCCGCCGCAGTGCTTACCCCACCCTTTCCGACCTGGACCAACTATTGCCCGAAACCGACATTCTCATGAGCAGCCTACCCGAAACGCCCGAAACCCGTGGCATTCTGGATGCCCGCCGGTTGGGACTGATGAAAAAATCGGCCGTGTTCGTCAACGTAGGGCGGGGTTCACTGGTCGACGAGCCGGCCCTGATCGAAGCCCTGCAGCAGGGTCGCCTGGGCGGTGCCGTGCTGGACGTGTCGCACACCGAACCGCTGCCCAAAGATCACCCGCTCTGGTCCTGCCCCAATGTGGTGCTGACGCAACATACGGGCGGTGGCTACGACGAAGAAAACGCCGACAAAGTGCGCGTATTTACCGAAAACCTCCGCCGTTACCGGGCAGGCGAACCGCTGCTGCATGTAGTGGATCTGCAACGAGGGTATTGAGGGAAGCTGGTAAAAAGGCGAGCTTTTCCTTATAGCGAAGATTAAAAAGAGCCACTTACTGTAAAGCTTAACCTGGGCAAAACGGTAGAGTCGACTTCACACTTATCGATCACACTCAACACTGTTTACTCAAGACCCAAGGTAATCAATTGGCGAAAAATTATGGGATTGTTTCAGTTCAATATTCAGTTTGAATCCGAATTCCCAACCGTTGAGGAAGTGCAGGCCCAATTCGAGAAACAAACGGGACTGTTTCTTCAGGTACTTATTGAATATCATTTAAACAAGCTAGACTTAACCTACGGCCAAATGATGTCGCTGCTCAGCCAGGATGCACCAGCAGTAGATCAAATGCAGGCTGACTTCAGAAAGCTGTATCAAGACCACCCTACTTCTTACGAAGAATTGGCCAGGGTAATGGACCAGCATAAGCGGCGGCTTCGGACTATGAATTACCTGGGAGATTTTAAATTTTTGGTTTCCGGCTTTTCCGAAATAGATTGTCGAATCGCTGGTAAGGTAATTACGCTGGAAGCCGCCTCCGGTAAGTATTATGCCATTGAATCACTCATCAAGGTGCTTTTTGATTTGGGAGGAAAGTGGACGGATGGAACTTCCATAGATTCTAAAAGGTGGAAAAGGCTCAAAAAGTGGGAGGAGTATAAATGGTATAATCGACCCCGCTAATAAGCACAGCGCTCAATACCACGATCAGTTTAGACTTGCGTTTTAAAATTGAGTTTCTTGCCAAAAGAGTATCAATAAAAGCAAGTTACACAAAAGCGAAGGAAGACTCCACGGTTTCTTTGCTTAGTCTCCCTCAAATCTGCCCAACCAATGGGGTATACCATATTGACGGGCATTAAAGGCCTGGCAAGCCATAAGCAATAATTGTCGTTCTGACGGGCTTAATGCTGATGAAGACAATGAATAGGAGACAGAGAGTTAGTTGATAGTTATTACGGTTGATCGGTTCGAGAGCGAATTATCACCCTAGTACTCAAAAAATACTTATCCATCAAATTCCTTCTGGTTCACATAAAGATTCCTACCGGCGAGTTAATATTTAATCGCTTGATTATCAAACGATAGCTTTTATTGCCCGAAAAGAGAGCTTGTTCATCAGTAGAACAACTCAGATAAATAGATATATTGCTGACTGTTAAAAACGTGATAACCCCTCATTAGCCATAATTTATGGCAAACCCGTAATTCATGAAACTGAATATATTATTAGCGATTACTGACGAAGAACAAAAGGTGTATAAAAACCTGGTTACCGACTACATTAAATTCTTCAAGGGCTCCCAAGGCGCTTTTCGGGGAGAGAAGAAAACCTATACACCGAAAGAAGGCACCGTAGATGAGCCAACCAAACGGAACTTAGTGGTTGTACAAACCACGGTGGCCGAGAAACTGGAATGGTACCACGATACAGCCTCTAAATACATCAATGCCTTATTTAGTCAGGAGAAAACCAACGCTTCGGGCGTTAGCAAGGCCGAACTGGTAGTAGATGGAGTGGTTTGGGGCGAATTTACTTCCCTGGAATTGCTTCGGCTGAAATCGCTGGTAGACAACGGGAATGTGCTGGAGCTGTATTCCAACATTCCGGTGCGTAGCGATGGCGAAATATGGAATGCCACTCACGAAGAGATTTATGAAGGCCGGGAGGTTTATCAAACGCCGGTAGTATCCAGCGTGGTAAAGACCACCACCAAGGAAAGCTACATCCTGGCCGATCCGAACATTGCTCTACTGAAAGATGCTTCAGCCTATAAACCGGCCATTGCCACCAAAGACACCATTGTGGAGCTAGGTGATGCCACTTCGCAGAAATTTAGCGGCGAATGGAGCCAGCGCCAAAGAGCCGAAGTGTTGAAAAGGCGGCAAACGCTGATTACCGCCGTGACTGAAGCCCTAAAGAAAGCGAATGAAGCTGAGGCGATTCCTTCTGAACTCACGGCAAAAAAGATATTTGGCTATCTGCACGAAGGTGTGGTACGCTAAGAAGAGCGACTCTAGCTTTAGCATGAACATCAGCCTTACCATTATCATTCTCGGTATGTAAGTGTTGCGAGTCATAGCTTTAGTCTGAGTTTTATTGATAGGCGTATCAGGTTATCCTTTCAACCAAGAAGCGCAGGTCCGATTCCTGCCCCGCACTCCAAACAGTAAATAACCACCCGTGCGGGTGATCCAGTGGTAGGATGCTTGGGATATCAGCTTGAAATAACCTGAACATACAACTATGCAAAGTTCCTGCGTGGATGGATATGAAGCGCAGGAACTACTTTTCCTCTCTCAGAGAAGTAGCCAAACTGGTAAAGGCACCAAATCCACTACGGGTTTGGCGGGTATCCGAGAAATGCCCCTGGTGGTTCGACTCCACCCTTCTCTACCTGGTTCCAATCACGCCCATCTGTTTAAGACACCAACATTATATCCGTTTTCTCCCCTTATTTTCAAGCCGTCGTGGAACAGCCGTAGTGGAACGAGAGGGTACTAGGCGGCCGCACGGCTGGTTATCCGCCAAGAACTATTCCCGACCAGTCATGGCGCTCTATATAGAATGAGACTTCATTCTTAGTGTAAGTGCCAGTAGCCGGCCAGATGCCTCCGGCATGACATGATTAAAATGGCTAGCTGACCATATCAATTGATTGACCAGGGAGAAGGAGTGAAATTTGAGAATACTTTCGATATTAGAAGTGATTGACCGCGAATACACAATTTTGAGCTCTCCGAATCCATATTAGTCACCAAAAAGATGGAAATCCAAGTCATAAGCAAGCAGGCGAAGTATTCAAAAGCCTTTATGATTTTATCCATTGCCATCCTTGGAGTGTTGGGCTTTATGCTGCTTTGGACTACTACTTTTGCCTCAATTGATTCGAATGAAGAGTTAAAAGATACTCTTTTCATTTTCCTGACAATAGCTGCACTATGTGGATTAGCTGGAGCAATATTAATAATTGGCTCAAAAAAGACGATCAGGCTAAGTGAAAAAGAAGCAGTTAAGTTGCAAGTCAATACTGCAGAATCATCTATGCGACTTGGTGTAACCCCTGTTTTGCGTTCGCAAGGTCATCGCCTCATTCTACCGGAAAGAAACAAGATTTACTTAATCGGGTCCGAAAATATTCAAGAGCTCTTATTCTTAGCTAAGCAGAATGAATGGCAAATAGAACTTATTAATCAGGAAACCAGTCTTTGGAGGCAGGACCTTAAAAAGGTTTTTCAACAGATCCTTACTGCGTTAGCGGAGGCTTCTTAGAGGTCCTGTTCTCACTAAATGCATCAATAAGCTGTTAGCGCATCACTTCAGCTCCTTAATCCCGATATTCCTGAAGTGGTGGGCGGCACCGGGCTTCCAGGAACCGGCCATACTGAAAGCTTCCGCCGCTGCTGAATATACCGCCGACCAGTGGACCTGCAGGCCAATCATGCCTTCCCGGGCACCGGCAACAAAATCGTTTTTCGGCTGCGTCACTTCCCACATCTTTTCGCCGTTGACCCAGAGCGCAATGGTCGGCACTTCGCCGGTCATGCGGATGCGGAAGGCATTCCAGTCACCGGGCTTCCACACCTGGGCGATATTCTTCGCCTGCGCCGGTTGGCTGATGTCCATCCGTTCGCCGAACAGGTCGCCCAAGCCGCCCGGCAGCGCCAGTTCCACCTGATAGGCCACGCCGCTTTCGGAGGAACGGATAAAGATGCCTCCATTGCAGAAAGAGTCCACCTTGGCCTCCAAATATAATTCAAAGTCGCGGTACTTCCGATCGGTGAGCAGTACGCCGCCCTGGCCATAGGGCGATTGACGCAGCACGATGGTACCGTCTTCCACCCGGCAGTCGGGAGTGGTTCCCTGGTGGGAAGTACGGCTGGGGTGCCAGCCTTTCAGGTCTTTTCCGTTGAAAATGGGCGTAAATCCTTCGGGCAACCGGACCTTCTGCGCTTGTACGGTAACCAGCGGGACAGTGAGCAAAAGCAGGAAGATGAATAGTTTGATGCGCATCATATCAGGAGAATTTTTCTACTTAGCTTCCCTCACTACCCGGAATCCTACGTCCCAGCCATTGGCAGGTCCGGCGGCGTGGGTCAGGTAGGTGGCATTCTTTACGTCTCCCACGAAGGAAGCGCCTTTCAGCACGTGTACTTTACCGGAGCGGGGCGGTTGAGGATCGGCAAAGAGCTTTTCGTTGTAATAATCGGTCACCCATTCCCACACGTTGCCCAGCGTGTCGAACAGGCCCCAGGCGTTGGGCGCCTTCTGCCCTACCCGGTACGTGGTCTTGCCTCCCAACTGCGCCGTCTGGTTGATGTCTTTCCAGGCAATGTCATCCGGCGCCCCGGCACGGGCGGCGTATTCCCACTCAAACTCAGTAGGCAGGCGGTAGCGACCCGTTTTGTCCAGTTGGTTGAGCTTTCGGAGAAACTGCTGTGCGTCCTCCCAGGTGACATTTTCCACCGGATGCCCTTCCGCATCATCACTCACCCGGTTGCCCTGAAAATACGCTGGATTGGTGCCCATGACGGCCTTCCATTGCGCCTGCGTCACTTCGTACTTCCCGATGTAGTAAGGCTTAGTGATTTTTACCGTAAAGCCCGGGCGGTCGTCTTTTTGGGCCAGTTGCTCCGCTAAGCGATAGTCTTCAGCCGTCCAGGTTAAGCCGGCATTCTGATCGGAAGCTTGTGGGTAAGGAGGCTGGTACCGGCCCACCACCATACTGCCCGGCTCAACCCGCACGAACTCCATACCAATGGCATTGGTGTACGTCGGCTCCTGCGCGACCAGAAAATGGACCGGAAGCAATAACAGGCTTATCAGTAAGGGATGGCCGAAGGTGACTTTCATAACAATAGGTAAACTAACCTTCCAAGGGTTTGAAATCGTAGCGACGCACCGCCTTGGAGGGTTCATACATTCGCAAATAGACCATTATTGCTTCGCCTCCTTCTTGCTCCAGTTCGATCGTTCGGAGCGGCCCAGACGGAATATTTCCAATTGTTGCAGCGTCATGCCACCGGGAATTTCCGGGGTATTTGCCCGCACTTCCATTACTTCCTCCGGAGTTACGATGGACGCATTGTTGCCCAGGTCGCTGCTGTTGCGTACGTAACTCAGTACCGAAGCAATCCATTTGTCGTCGTTGCCGCCCATGGCAGGCATGATGTCGGCGTAGGTCTTGCCGTCGACCGGCCCTTTCAATCCATTGAGCAGCAATTGGATATTCAGAATCTTGTCGCCTTTCAGCCGTGGTGACCCCGCCAGCGGAGGTGCTGGCAGTTCCCTTCCGCTGACGATCACGCCCCGCCCGTCGCGGCCATGGCAGGTAGCGCAGAGTTGCTTGAAAATGGTAGCTCCGTTGTTCACCAGTTCCCGATCGGCCGGACTCAGATTGAGCGTACGTTCTCTTTCCCTGGCCAGTCTTTGTTGCGTTTCATTGAAGGTGGCAAAAGAAAACTGCATCATTTCATTGTCCGGATTGTCCGCCAGCAGGTTCTTTATCAGGGCCTGGTTGCGTTCGGTCGGGAAGCTGCGCAACGATAGAGCCAGTTGGATGCGCACGTCGGCACTGGGATCGTCTTTCAGCGCCGCCAGCTTTTCAATGACGTCCGGATCATCTTTCCCCAGGAAGGTTTCACTGATCCATACTGCTGCCTTTCGTACCTGGGGCTCTTTGTCACTCAAAGCCTTGAACAAGGTGGTTTTGTCGATCGCTTCCAAGCCTTCCAGGGTCCACAGCGCGTGAATCTGCGCCAGGTGCCCCGGTTTTTCAGAAAGAGAAGCTTTTTCGCCCAATGCAATCTGTTTTAAAGTCGGCACTACGGAGGTATCATTCCGCACAATGAGCAGTTGCTGAGCCTGGTCACGCCACCAGCCGTTCGGGTGATTCAGATAACTCACCAATTGACTGCTTGGCTCATCCAGCATGGCCGGGCGCTTTTTGTTCCGTTCAAAATCCTGGTGTACGACGCGGTAAATACGGCCCATTCCCCGGTTTTTATACAAACCTTTCTGCTCGATCATCTTTCCCAGATAGGAATCGGGCTGGGTCCATTCGCTTTCCTGGATAATGCCGTGGTACATATCCACAATGTAAAAACAGCCGTCCGGACCCGTATAGGTGTTGATGGGACGGAAGTTCATATCGGCGGAAGCCAGCCAGTCTTTTTGCCGATAGGCGTCTTCAATGTAAATCTTCCCGTACTTATTGATCACCTTTCCCCGCTTGATGACCCGGCCTACTGGCTCCGGAATGAAATAATCGCCCTGCATGTCGGCGGGAAGCCGGTCGCCGCGGAAGATGGACTGGCCGCAACCGGAGGTAAAGTGCTTGAGCGTATTGTCTTCCGGTCGCAGGGCTTCGCGGCCACCCTGGGCGTCTACGTTGCCGATGATGGGCCAGGGCTGGGTAAAGGCCTCGGTATATTGGTCTTCAAAGTTGAGCGCTCCGTAGGCGGGCATCTGCTGGATCTGCACGGCGGGCAAACCCGGACCGGCTTCCGAATAAAACAGGCGGCCGTAGTTGTCGCTGGTCAGTCCCCACTGCCCGATCATATGGTCGACCAGCGTATCGGCAATGAGCATGCCGTTGCGGTATTTGTAGCGCAGGTTGTCGCGGGTGGGATAAATCCAGTTGTCCAGGTTCCAGACCAGGCCACCGTTCTGATGTTCCAGGTTGCGCACATCCAGCACGTCGTTGCGGAAGACGATCTTTTTCTCATCGGCCACGCCGTCTCCGTTGGTATCGCGGTAGCTCCAGAGGTGCTGCACGTTGGTCACGCCCACCAGCAATTGGTCGCCCACCGGCAGGATGACCCGGGGCAGCACCAGACTGTCGATAAACACGGTTACTTTGTCCATCTTGCCATCGCCGTCGGTATCTTCCAGGCGCTTGATCCGGCTGGTGGGCTCAAACTGCCCGGTGCCGGCGGCATCGCGCATGTAGGTATTCATTTCGGCCACGTACATACGTCCATTGCCATCCCAGGCCAGGGCGACGGGCTCCTGCACCATCGGCTCACTGGCCACCAGTTCAACCCGGTAACCGGGCGGCAATTGAATTTTGCGGATGCTTTCTTCCGGCGAAAGCGGTGTCACGGGCGGGTTGGTATCTACCACCGCCCTCACAAAATCACCCTCCGACGGAGTTTTACTGGCATCGTTGCACTGGCAAAGCACGGCAGTCAACGCCATTGCCACTGCCAGCCTGAAGCCCGCTCTTTTTCCGAAGTTTACCTTTTTACCCATTTTTTTATCTCAATGAAGTGTATGGTAAAGATATACGTTTAGCCGTTTCTATTCCCGATTTTGCGCTCAGAGATGATTCGATAAGCCTGCTCGTTCACAGTATCGGTGCTGCTGCCGGTGCAAGCATCCAGCTGACCGTTTTACGTTGCTGCTTTTCCATTTGTCATGCTGCCCAGGCATCTGGCCGGCCACTACCACCAAAGGACGTACTTGCAATGGATTCTTCAGCGGTAATGGTGGCAGGATTCCTACGGAATGCCAAAAGGGTAAGGAACATCTATTCGGCACTACTTTCGATGGAATCAATCACTGGTTTTGCGCTCACGATATAGTATACGGTTAGCTCAGGAAACCGGAGCGAATTTAGGACCTGCAAATGTATATAACGAAAGAATGGGTAAAACAGCCTTTGATCCAGGCCATTTCACCCATTCTATTTTTTTTGGTTGATCTAAGGCCGGAGCAACACTAATTTGGTGACTTGGCAATTGCTCATATCCCTCCTACTCCGTCCGCTTCCCATTTACCAGCCGGCTGATTTGTAACGGATTGCTGTCTTTCAATTCAGACGGGAGCAGAAATTGGGGAAAGTTTTGAAAAGTCATCGGGCGGCAGAAGCGCTCAATGGCCAGCGTACCAACGGATGTACTGCGGCTGTCGGTGGTGGCAGGGTAAGGACCGCCGTGGCTCATGGCGTACGATACTTCCACACCGGTCGGGAAGTCGTTGATGATGAGGCGGCCGACTTTCAGCTTCAGCACGTCAATGAGTTCGGCGTATTCTTCCAGGTCCTGCTCCGTACCCCAAACCGTGGCTGTCAGGTGGCCGTGCAGACTCCGGGCAAAGCGCAGCATTTCCTCCTTGCTGTTAGCCGTAATGCCTACGGTAGAAGGCCCGAACACCTCTTCGGTGAGTTCCGGATGCTGGAAGGCGGTTTGTACTGACGTGCGCAGCAAGTGTGGTTTTACTTCTTCCAGTGAATTCTCGGTGAGGGAAGTCGTGCCAATGACTGACTTCTGGGCACGGATGCCATTCAGATACGCCTGTCGGATGCCGCTGGTGAGCATAGGTGCCAGTTTGATCTGGTTGAGCAGATTGGCCGTCTTGTGCAGAAACAGTTCACTCTCCGGCGATTCGTCGACAACCACCACCCCGGGATTGGTGCAGAACTGACCAACGCCTAACGTCACCGATCCGGCCAGGCTGCTGGCCAGGGTTTCGCCTTTTTCCTTCAATATCCCGGGCAGGAAAAACACCGGATTGGTGCTGCCCATTTCCGCGTACACCGGAATGGGTTCGGAGCGTTGCGTGGCCGTATCAAAAATGGCTTTGCCGCCCCGGAACGAACCGGTAAAGGCAATGGCTTTGACCATTGGATGCTGCACCAACCGCATGCCCACCTGGGTGGAAGCGCCGTGTACCATCGAAAAAGTGCCTTCGGGCATGCCGCTGTCCCGGATGGCTTTCTGAATGGCTCTTCCTACCAGTTCGCTGGTAGCGGGGTGCGCCGGGTGACCTTTAAAAACAACCGGACACCCAGCCGCCAGGGACGAAACCGTGTCGCCGCCCGCTACGGAAAAGGCAAAGGGAAAATTGCTGGCCCCAAACACGCCTACCACGCCCAATGGCACCAGCATCTGCCGGATGTCGGGCTTGGGAGCCGGTTGCCGATCTGGTATTGCCGTGTCGATGCGGGCATTCACCCAGGAGCCTTCGGTAAGCACCTGGGCAAAGAGCCGTAATTGATTGACCGTACGACCTCTTTCGCCGGTAAGCCGGGCTTCGGGCAAGCCGGTTTCCTGAGCGGCCGTTTGCAGCAGTTCCGGCCCAATATTCGTGATCTCTTCGGCAATTTTCTCCAGAAACATCGCCTTTTCTATCCCGGTTTTCTTCCGGTAAACTTCAAAAGCCTGATGGGCCAGCTCTACTGCCTGATCTACTTCTCCCAGCGTTGCTTCGTAAAATACGTCGGGCAGGGCTTCTCCCGAATCGGCCCGGAAGCCGGTAAAAGTCTGGGAGCCTTTCTTGGAAAATTGCCCGCCGATGAGTTGTCCTCCGTTGAGTTGCATTATTGAACCAGGTTGATTAGTGTGCCAATGTGATCAATTTCAATCTGTATTTCGTCGCCGCTTTGCAGCGTAAAGGGATGATCGGGAACGATGCAGGTGCCCGTCATCAGAACCACCCCCTGCGGGAAGGAACATTCACGGAAAAGAAACTCTACCAGTTCGGTATGCTTCCGCTTCATCTGACTGATGGGCGTTTCGCCTTCAAACACCCCTTTTCCACTCCGGTATATCCGCATCATAATGCGGGTGTCAGGCGGAATAGGCTGTTCAGATACGTAAACACAGGGACCTAAACCGGCACTCCGGTCGTAGGTTTTGGCCTGGGGCAGGTACAATGGGTTTTCGCCTTCGATGCTGCGCGAACTCATGTCGTTGCCCACGGTATAACCCACAATTTTACCCGATGACGTGACATACAGGGCCAGTTCGGGTTCGGGTACGTCCCAGGTCGAATCTTTCCGGATGCGGACGTAATCGCCGGTGCCGACGGTACGCTGGGCAGTCGCTTTGAAAAACAGCTCCGGCCTTTCGGCTTCGTATACCTTGTCGTAAAAAGTCGCCCCGCCCGACTCCTGACTTTCTTCCATCCGGGCATTCTTGCTGCGCAGGTAGGTAACGCCCGCCGCCCACACTTCCTGCGTGCCAATGGGTGCCTCTACTTTCTGGCTCTGCAGCCATTCGGTTCCACCCACGGGGTTCAAACGGTTGATCTCCTCTTTTACTTTCTGAACCAGATCATCGCGGTTCAGGTAAGTGTCCCAATCTGTCTGTTCGGAAACGTAAATCTGGTTGTTTGCTTCGATGAGAATGTTTCGGTCGGTCTTGTACAATTTCATGGCAGGCGGATCATTTTTGGGTAAGTATAACGATTACCGGGAAAGAAGTCTACGGGCACCGGGATTTTTTGTACAAAATACAATATGAATGTTTGTACCCGGCTGGTTAGCTCAGTTGTAGCCTTGTCCGTCCACACCCGCTACTGAACTTAAAATACGTTTCCCCTTCCCTTTCCGCCGGATAATGCCGAAATTTGCGTAGCCAGTGCCGGTCGCCATGCCCCATACTTCGCCTAACATCCTTCCCGACAAATACTACCTGGATTACTTCGAATACCTGCTTCAATTCGTGGAAAAGCAGTACGGCGGTATTTTGAATGACCGTGAATGGCAGTTTATCCGGGCTTTCCGTTCCTTGTCGGAAGAAGGGCGTTGTTTGTTTGTGCGGCTGCTCAACCGGAGTGGCCGGTTCTTCCGTACGCAGAAGCTGACTTACCAGGAAATCAGTGACCTGAGCCAGACGCTGGATGAGCTGTGCCGGGAAGGCTTCATCGCGCATTTCTGCGCGGACCACGAACCGGAAGCCCCTGAAGTGCTGGACCTGTTTAACAAACCCGAACTGCTAGCCTGGCTTCCCCTGCTGGAGCTGAAGCCAGCGGGATTGGCTAAACTCAAGAAAAATGAACTGCTCCTCTATCTGCTGGAAAACGTGCCTTTTTCCAGCTTGCACGATCTGCTGCGTACCCGGGAGCCCGTAATCCGGCAGGCCCATCAGGAAGAAGTGGACATGCTGAAATTTCTCTTCTTCGGCGACCTCTACGGCGATATGACCGACTTCGTGGTGCGTGACGTCTGGGACCTGCGCTACGAATCATACGATGAGGGGAAATTTACGCCCCAGTTTTTTACGCGCAAAGAAGCCGAAGATAAGTATCTGCTCTCCAAAACCTACCAGCAATTCAAGCAACTGCGCGAAACCCAGCCCGCCGCCGACATCTACGACTGGTTTATCAACGGCATAGCGGCGCAATCGGGCTGGGAAGCGACGGCTCAGCCGGTTTTCGACAAACTGGCGTTGCGGTTGGGAACTTTGCTGGAAAAGAACGGACTGCCGGAATTGGCACTGCGAAGCTATCAGTATACGGTGCAGCCACCCTCCCGGGAGCGACAAGCCCGGCTGCTGCACAAACTGAAGCGCTATCCCGAAGCCCTAGCTATGTGTGATCAGATCCGGCTAAGCCCACAGAACGCGGACGAAAAGTATTTTGCCATCGACTTTTCCAAACGGCTGGAGAATGAAATAGCAAGGCAGGCATCCCGGAAAGGAACCAGCAAAGCCCTGCGAAAAAGCACAACCGAACTGCTCAAATCTTCGAATGCAGTACGCGTAAGCGCGACATTCAAATACCAGGTGGAACAGGGCGTGATTCACTACCTGTCAGAACAGAACCAACAGGCCGTACACACGGAAAATCACCTGTGGTGCAGCTTTTTCGGCTTGCTCTGCTGGGACCTCATTTTCGACGAAGACCAGCAAGCCATCCATCACCCGCTGCAACGCGCTCCCTCAGACTTATACACCAGCCACTTTCTGGACAAAAGACGGGAGCAACTGGAAGAACGGTTGGCCGTGCTACAGCATCCGGAGGCTTTTACGCAACTGATGCAGCGCACCTTTACCGAAAAGTACGGCATGGGCAATCCGATGGTGGGCTGGCACGAAAGCCTGTTGGAGTTGGTACTGATCTGCTATGACAGAGTGAAACCGGAGCCATTGCGGAAAGTGATGCTGGAAATGGCTGCTAACCTTCGGGAAAATACCCGCGGCTTTCCCGATCTGTTTGCCTGGAGCGATACGGACTACTGCTTTATTGAAGTCAAATCGCCCAACGACCACCTTTCGGCGCAGCAGCTGTACTGGCTGCAGTTTTTCGCCGAACACGGCATCCAGGCCCAGGTGCTGCGGGTAGAATGGGAAGCCGACGAAGACAGCTTGAAGACGGAACAGACACAAGCGGATTAGCAGATTACGTGGTTCATTCCTCCGGCAATCCATACACCAGTCGCCCAATCTGCCCAGAAAGCCTTACCTTTACACCCAACATTTCATCTCAATCCATTAAACAGCTATTATGAAGGAAGTATATATTATGTCGGCGGTACGGACGCCCATGGGAAGTTTCGGGGGCATTCTCTCTTCGCTGTCGGCCATCGAACTGGGTGCCATTGCCATCAAGGGCGCTCTCGAAAAGGCGGGCATCGCAGCTGCTGAAGTAGACGAAGTGTATTTCGGCAACGTAGTATCGGCCAACCTGGGTCAGGCACCTGCCCGGCAGGCCGCACTGGCCGCTGGCATTCCCAACAACGTACCCTGCACCACTGTCAACAAAGTGTGCGCTTCGGGTACCAAAGCCATTATGCTGGCCGCGCAGTCGATTATGTGCGGCAACGGCGACGTGTTCATTGCCGGGGGCATGGAAAGCATGTCCAACATTCCCTATTACATTCCCAAAGCCCGTTTCGGCTACAAATACGGCAATGCCGAACTGGTAGATGGCCTGGACCGCGACGGCTTGAGAGATCCGTATCAGCAGAGCGCCATGGGCGTTTTTGCCGATGCCACAGCGGTCAAATATGGCATCAGCCGGGAGGCGCAGGATGCCTACGCCATCCAGTCGTACAAGCGGGCGGCTATGGCTACCGACAGCGGCTACTTCAAGGATGAGATCGTAGCCGTACCCGTGCCGCAGCGTAAGGGTGACCCGCTGATGATAGTGGAAGACGAAGAGTACAAAAAAGTCGACTTCGATAAAGTTGCCAGTCTGAAGCCTTCATTTACGAAAGACGGCACCGTGACGGCGGCGAATGCTTCTACGATCAACGACGGTGCTTCGGCCCTGGTGATTATGAGCAAGGAAAAAGCCGATGCCCTGGGACTGAGGCCCCTGGCCCGCATCCTGAGCTTTGCCGACGCCGAACAAGAACCCGAATGGTTTACGACCGCGCCGACCATTGCCGTACCCAAGGCACTAAAAAAGGCGGGGATCAGCAAAGATGAAGTGGATTTCTATGAACTCAACGAAGCCTTTTCGGTGGTACCGCTTACGTTCAATAAGGTATTGGAATTGCCCCAGGAAAAAGTAAACGTCTTCGGAGGAGCCGTGGCGCTGGGTCATCCTTTGGGTGCCAGTGGTGCCCGCATCGTGACCACGCTCTGTAACGTGCTGGCGCATAAGAACGGCACCATCGGGGCGGTGGGTATCTGCAACGGTGGCGGCGGCGCTTCGGCGCTGGTCATCGAAAAGATGTAAGGCCAGATTGGCCAAACAATTTATCCGGAAGCCCTGCGTTGTTAGCGTAGGGCTTTTTTTCTTGCTATTTTTGATATCTGACGCGTGAATCCCCTGAATGATATGGTTTTAAGCGCCCTGCGACTCCTTATTCCGCTGCTTTGTTTTTCGTTTGCCGGCCTGGCTCAGTCGGTTCCCGGTATGGGTGCCCTCTCCGGCCAGCAGCCCACCCGGGTGCGCATTTACTACAACGAGCAGCCCAATCAGCTGAAGGAAGACCTCTACGTACTCATCGACACCTGTGAAGTGCTCCACGGCCCGTACACCAAGTACTACCCCAGTGGACAAGTAGCAGCCCGGGGCGTATTTCGCTACGGCAAAAAGGACAGCATTTTTACCGAATACTACGAAAACGGCAACAAGAAAATTGAAGTAGGTTATAAGGATGACCTCAAGCAGGGCAGTCTGATGGCCTACAGCGAAAAGGGAATTATTTTACAGGAAGGCGTTTACGAAAATGACAAACTGAAGGACTACTTCAAAACCTATTACAACAATGGTAAACCACGGCTGGAAGGGGCATTTGTAAACGGCAAACCGGAAGGCTTAGTCAAGGAATACTATCCAAACGGGCAGTTGAAGGAGGAGATGAATTACCTGAACAATAAGCTGGAGGGCGTCGGAAAAACGTATTACGAAACGGGCGTGCTACACACAGAAGCCCAGTACAGGAATGGCGTACTGAGCGGAACGATGAAAAATTACCATCCGAACGGTAAGCTACACACCGAATACTACAGCGAAGACGGCAGGAAAAAAGGCTACTCCCGTACTTATAATGATAAAGAAGTACTGATGCTGGAAAGCCTGTACAAAAACGGGGTGCTGGACGGAGAAACCAAGAGTTATCACGAATCGGGCAGTCTGAAGCAGAGCATCACCTACCGCAACGGAATAAAGGTGGGCACTTCACAACTGTATTATCCGGATGGAAAGATCAAAGAAACGACGCTGTACAGCAAAAACGCGCAGGACCGGGAAATTCAGGCTTTTTATCCCGACGGCAAATTGAGTCAATTGAGTCAGTTTGAAGCCAATCAACCAGCCGGCACCTGGAAATATTATTACGAAACCGGCCAGCTCAAAACGGAGGAAACGTATCAGTTGGGCAAACTGACCGGAAAGCGATTACTGTATTATGAAACCGGCGCTTTACAAGCCGAAGAAGCGTACGTCAACGGCAAAAAAGAAGGCCTGCTCAAGACGTATTATCCCACCGATACACCGGCGACCTCAGCCAGCAAGACCAGTCCGGTTACCGGAAAAGTAAAAACGGAAGAGACCTATGCCAAGGGGATGCGCAACGGACCTTACAAATCCTATTTCACCAACGGAAAAGTAGAGTCGGCGGGTTTGTATCGCAACGACAAGCCCCACGGTAAGTGGACGCACTTTGACGAAAAGGGCAAGCTGACGAAGACACTGACTTATAAGTACGGGGTGCTGCAGAATTAGAGTTTCCCAGTGACCTTTCAAATTGGGCATAAAAAAAGCAACCGGCAACTAAAAGTCGTCGGTTGCCCCGCATAAAACCTAATTCTAAATCCTAAAATTCAAAAACTGTACCCAGCAGGTGTTCAAACTCCTTTTCTGGATTATATTTTTTATCCCCGTTTGTCATCAGTATCCATTTACCGTGACTGGGTGTATTGTCTATGCAAATATATTCAAGAGTTACCGTTCCTTTGAGTGCTTCCACCTTTTTTCTGCGCGAACCTTCGTTCGGATGGCGAAAGAAATACTTATCGGTTGACTCTACGTGCAGCGTCTGATCGCTCATTTCGCGGTAAGAATGCTGCAACTGGTAGCCGGTTTCAAGCAGCCGGTTTCTCAGATAGTCGAAGTAGTAATCCACTTCGTTGCCTTTCAAATCCCTGCCAAACACCACTGTTAAACCGCAGGCCATTTCCGTTTTGTTCACCAGCAGATTGGAAAACCAATTGTCCTGCATCTTTCCAGCCTGATAACCTGACCAGATGGATTGATTGATTATCCGGTGCTTCCCATCCAGCATCCATTTGGCTTGCGCCAGACGCTGCTGACGATTGCTGTACTTACCCTCACTAACCAGCGAAAAAGGTCTGTCTTCGGCGTGAGAATGAAATATACGTGCTAATACATTCTCCCCAAAATACATAACATTTTTCTTAAGTTTTAGTTGCTGGTCGTTATCATTTCTGATGTTTCAAAATTCGGAAGGGATGAGGAATAAAATTGTTTGAAAAAGTCCAATATCTTACGTGCCTATTTTAAGTGTCTATTCTGATACGAATAAAGCGCCTTAAGCCGGTTACAATCGTTCTAAAGCATCAAAAACAGAGGAATTCATCTCAAAAAAGCGTTTCCCCACCTCCTCTAAAAACTGGGTATCAAGTAATTTTTTTATATCTTCTTCACCGGCTACGTCCAATTCACTTACTTTATAGGTCTGTTCTAACATTCCCTGCTCGATTTTGATGATAAATTTACTGTTCCAGGCAAATACAGTAATCTTATAATTTGGATGGGCGATTTCAGATACAACGCGCATAACGGCAAGTGAGTTGGAATGAAAAACTGAGAGATTGAAAATCAGATTGACAACCTCTCAGCCTGCAATAATTTATTTAGCTTCTTCTTGAATAACCACTTTGGTAATTTTATCACCCTGGCGAATGGCATCAACGACTTCCAGCCCTTCCACTACTTTGCCAAAGCAAGTATGTTTGCGGTCCAGGTGTTGAGTACTGGCGCGGGTGTGGCAAATGAAAAACTGGGAGCCACCCGAATTGGGTTGACCCGTGTTTGCCATGGAAAGCACACCCCGGTCGTGGTATTGCTTATCACCCCTTGTTTCATCCTGAATGGTATAACCAGGGCCTCCCCTGCCAGTTCCGGTGGGGTCGCCTCCCTGGATCATAAAATTGGGAATGACCCGGTGAAAAATGACGCCGTCGTAAAAGCCTTTCTTGGCCAGATCAACAAAATTTTTGACGGTAATCGGCGTCTCCTGATCGTAGAGTTCGATCTTCATTACGCCTTTGTCGGTGTGCATTTCGGCTTTAGTCATGAGCAATAATTTATAAATGAATGAAAGGTGCAAAGCTAAAGCCTTCCCCATTCATTTACATGGTTTATTCTCAAAAATACGCCTTCACTCATCCCTCAACTTTACTTTACCAATCAGGATATCTTTAAACATGATAAAATCGGAAGCCAGGCTGTAGAGCGGATATTGAAAGGTGGCCGGCCTGTTTTTTTCAAAGAAAAAATGACCTACCCAGGCAAAGCCGTAACCTACAAGGGGGATCAGCCAAAGCAACCGGTATTGCCGCAAAACCAGTCCCAGTACCAGCACCAGTATCACCAGACCGGTTCCTACGAAGTGCAGCATCTTTGACGTGCGATTGCGGTGCTCCGATAAGTAGAAAGGATAAAATTCCTTCAGACTTTTTATACGCCCGGTCGGAGGAGTAGACGGAATTTCCATATCTGAACGTTTGTGATGTTGGGTGAATAGCACTGAAGGTAATAAAATCTCAAAAATACTCCCAGCACCTAATGTATGGATCTGGTAACCTGGCCAATAAAAATGGAAAAAGCCATTGTATATAAAATGCGTTCCCCTTCTCAACAATCCGGTTTCCGGACAATTTATTCTTCGTATTCAGACCGCATAAAAAAGGCCTCATCGTAAGAATGAGGCCTGGTTAATGGATCAAAAGCATAATTTTACATTTTGGTGACAGCTTTGTGTTTTTTCTTATAAAACATAGGTAATAGCCTGGCTCTTCTTTTTTTAGCTCCTTTTGCCTTTACCTTTCCAGTCGTCACCATTTGTGCTACGATTGCAACCATAACAATTACGGCTGTAAGCAATATCAAGCCAGCAAAATGGACTGGATAGATGACGTTTGCTAAAAGCAAGCCTACCACCGTAAAAAAGAACAAGCCTGAGGCTGCCCCTAAAACCCAATTTAATCTGAATGTATTCATCATAATCCCCCTTTTAAATGGTAACACATACACAAATCCCTGCTATAATGTACGATTTGACTCAAGCAAAGTTAATTAACTTAACAAAAAATTAACATTAAATTAACAGAGATTTTGATAAAAAGTTGCTCAAATTATTACATAAAATTCCAAGTCTATACAGTTAATCCTCCATTCTATTCTTTACTGAATATTTCTTTGCATTTTTCTTATTAAAAGTGGATGTATAAAGTGGGCTCTCCGTTTTCATCCATAAATCCCAGATTGTGAAGTATAAACCGAAATTATATCGGAACTGCTTGTGGTGCAGGCTATGATGGGTGGCTCCAATGAAATGCTTTCCCAACCAGTGAGCCGAAAACGCCCTTGGATAAAGTTCAATATTTAAGTGATTTATTACACTGGTGAACGTCATAAAGGTCAGTGCGAATACAATTGCCACCGGATGCATAGGGACGATCAGCAGGATCAAAGGGAAAATCAAGGCCTGCAATATGGACTCTAAAGGATGAAAGGAAAAGGAAGTCCAGGGGGAAGTGATGAGACTATCGTGATGTACCCGGTGTACGTAACGGTAAACGCGCGGGTGATGCATGGCACGGTGCAGCCAGTAGTAGTACGTCTCCTGAATGAGTAAAGCCAGCAGAATACTGATGGGCACGTAAAGCACATCCCACCCGGAAAACCGGGTGTAAATTTGAAAGTAACCCAACTGCCAGCCCAGCGCCGTAAAAGCGCCGAAAACACCGAAGATGCCGGAAGTAATCAATGACCAGACAATTTCCCGCTGGTACTGTCCGGGCAGATGTGCCTTCTGATTGATTTTACGCTCTTGCCAGCGTTGCGGCTTCCAATGGTAAAAAAACAGGTAAAAGGCCCCGGAAATGAGTAAATATCGAAAGATGACGACCAGGGCAAAAGCCAGGCTGGCCAGCAGAAACTGAGGCAGGTTCAGAAAATCAGGCATCGGATTAGTGCATTCGGTTTTGGTGCGCCCTGGGGCATCGAAAAGAAAACTGCCTTCACTCCCATATGTTTGGCTTGGTGAGTATTTTCTTCATTCAAAGATCAGGCCAGTACCCGACGCGAAGCGTTCATCCATAGTTTACGCAGGCGATATAGCCAGACGGACGAAACCAGGCAAAATGCTGCCAGACCAATTGCCAACCACTCAAATTGGCCGGACGACCTGAACAGATATCCCAGTACAATACCAGACACCATCAAGCGCACCCACTCCAGCACGTATACCCAGTTACGCTGTTCAAATAACCCTCCGCAGTTGACAATGGCCCACATTACCATTCCGGCGGAAGCCAGCTTGGCAAAAGTGTCCAGATGCCCTACACTGAACATAAACACCGAAGCGCCCACCAGGGTAATCACAAACTGAAACAGTACGTAATAGTTGAGCGGTGTGGGCGACTCCGGATTGTATTTGCGATATTGGGAGCGGTCTACTTCGGGTACCGTCAGTGGGCCGCCCATGTAAGCCGGTCGCCAGCCGGGGGGCATGAATAGCACCCGCAGCTTATCCGGCCAGGCGGGCACCTGGCGCACCAGCTGCGCCAGTTCTACGTAGTGCTGCAGATTGACCCACACCGGATTCCAACTGCTCACTGGCTTGGTGATGCCGTATACCGGTTCCTCTTCTTCTTCCTGAAAAGTGCCGAACATCCGGTCCCAGATAATAAACGTACCGCCGTGGTTTTTATCAATGTACTTGGGATTGATGCCGTGGTGTACCCGGTGGTGAGAAGGCGTATTGAAGATAAATTCAACGGGAGCCGGCAACTTATGAATGGCTTTAGTGTGAATCCAGAACTGATACAGGGTAACCAGCGCCGAAACGGTGACGAACTGGATGGTTTCAAAACCAATGAGTGCCAGCGGAAGGTAAAACGCGAAGGAAAAAAGGGACTGGAAAGAACCCTGCCGCAATGCCACCGACAGGTTGTATTCTTCGCTCTGGTGATGCACCACGTGCCCACCCCAGAACAGGTTGATTTCGTGGCTGTACCGGTGGAACCAGTAGTAACAGAAATCAACGGCCACGAACAGGATGGTGCCGGTGATCCAGTTGGCCGGGATGTGAAACCAGGCGTAGTGTTCATACAGGTATTGGTACACGCCCACTACAATCAGCTTCATGAAAATGCCCGCCACCTGCGAAGCAATCCCGCAACTGATGTTGGTAAGTGCGTCGTTGAGCCGGTACACTTTTTCACCCCGGAAGCGTTCCACCAGCAGTTCAACCCCAATTAGCAGGAAGAAGATGGGGATGGATAAAACAATCGGATTCAGGTTCATACGCGTTCGTTTGATGAAGTTGAAAAGAAGGTTTCTCTAATTTAAATGATCAGGAGCTTCTTTCAAAACGGCATTGACCCGATCCGCTTTAGTTCAGATAGCTTCCAATCAGCTCATCGGCCAACCGGGGAAGACCGACGCTGCCGTTGGCTTCGATCAGGTGCAGATTAGGTCGCGGGCTCAAACTGGGCATCCGGGGATCGACCACGTATTTGGGCACGTAATGCGGTACGTAGTCGATGAGTCCGGCGGCGGGATACACCAGCAGGGAGGTACCTACTACGATAAATACGTCGGCCTGGCTGGCTGCTTCGGCGGCTACGCCGATCATAGGTACCATTTCACCGAACCAGACGATGTGGGGTCGCAGTTGCGAACCTTTCTCACACCGATCGCCCAGGTTCAGTTCCCAGCCTTCCAGGTCATAGATCAGGTTTTCATCTACGGTACTGCGCACTTTGAATAACTCTCCGTGCAGGTGAATCACTTTCATAGAACCCGCTTTTTCGTGCAGGTTATCCACGTTCTGCGTGATGATGGTTACGTCAAAATGCTGTTCCAGCCGGGCCAGGGCCAGGTGGCCGGCGTTGGGTTGGGCGTGGATGGCGGCTTTGCGCCGCTGGTTATAAAAGTCCAGCACCAGCTCCGGATTCCGCCGCCAGCCTTCGGGAGATGCAACGTCTTCCACACGATGGCCTTCCCACAAGCCATTGGCATCGCGGAAGGTAGCAATGCCACTCTCCGCACTTACACCGGCACCCGATAACACAACAATTTTCTTCATACAATTGAACTGGTTTCTTTTCGGAAAAGATATTTAACGGAGGCCTTGAAAGCAAATGAAAATGGCACCTGGCATTAGTGATGTCCCTTTCCGGTGCAGCGCCCCGATCCGCTATAAAAATAAAACCTGGCTACCCTAATGACAGCCAGGTTCGGTACGACATACAATGAAGGGTTATTTTTTTACACTGCTGGTTTTGCTTTTAGCCGCCGCCTTTTTGGGAGCTGCTTTGGCTTTGGTAGTCGCAGTCGCTTTTTTAGCCGCCGGGGCTTTGGCGGCCGGCACCTTTTTCTCCGCCGGAGCCGCTTTGCCCGGCTTGTCCGGCGTTTCTGCCGCTAGCGCCAGGCATTCTGCCAGCGTCAGCGAAGCGGGCTCTTTTCCTTTGGGTATTTTTACGTTCTTCTTTCCTACTACGATGTAAGGGCCATACTTTCCGTTCAGCACCTTTACCTCGGGGTTTTCCGGAAATTCCTTGATTGATTTTTCCGCATCGGATTTCCGCTTCTGCTCAATGAGTTCAATGCCCCTTTCTTCGGTTACGGTCAGTGGGTCGTCCTCTTTGGTCAGCGAATAAAATTTGTTATCGTGCAGAATATAAGGTCCGAAACGGCCAATGGCGGCTTTCATGGGCTTTCCTTCAAACGTGCCTACTTCCCGCGGCAGTTTGAACAGTTCCAGCGCCTCTTCCAGCGTAATGGTTTCCAGGCGCTGCCCTTTTTTCAGGCTGGCGTACTGCGGTTTCTGTTCCGTCTCCGCTTCGCCGATCTGCACGTAAGGGCCGTATTTTCCCAGCCGGGCAGATATTTTCTTACCCGTCTGCGGATCCGTTCCCAGTTCGCGGGCTGAAGAAACAGCCGCCCGCTCTACCTCCTGGGTATTTTCTACTTTTTGGTGGAAGCCATCGTAGAAGTCGTCGAGCATTTTCACCCAATCCATTTTACCGCTGGCGATCTCATCGAATTCTTTTTCGACCAGGGCCGTAAAGGAAAAATCAACGATATCGGAGAAGTGCTGTACCAGAAAATCGTTTACGACCCGTCCAATGTCAGTTGGGAAGAGTTTGGCTTTTTCGGCACCGGTTATCTCCTTACCCATCTTCTCTTCAATTCGGGTATCGGGGAGTTGTCCTTTCAGGATCATCTCCTTGAACGCCCGCTCTTTGCCTTCGCGGTCTTCTTTTACCACGTAACCGCGTTTCTGAACCGTCGAAATGGTAGGTGCGTAAGTTGAAGGTCGTCCGATACCCATTTCTTCCAGTTTTTTTACCAGACTGGCTTCCGTATAACGGGGTGCCGGCCGGCTATAACGCTGGGTAGCTTTCAGGTGATCCAAGGCCAACTGCTGCCCAATGGTCAGCGGAGGTAGCATTCCCTTGCTCTCTTCTTCGTCTTCGTTGTCCGTCGATTCCAGGTATACCTTCAGAAACCCTTCAAACTTGATTACTTCACCGGTAGCAATCAGTTCCTGGGGCACCGTAGAAATGGCAATGGTGGCCGTGGTACGTTCCAGGCGGGCATCGGCCATCTGAGAGGCGATGGCGCGCTTCCAGATCAGTTCGTACAAACGCTGTTCGTTGCGATCGCCGCTTACTTTCTGCACCGAAAAATCAGTGGGCCGGATGGCTTCGTGGGCCTCCTGCGCTGACTCTGACTTGGTTTTGTAGCGCCTTACTTCCACGTACTCCTTGCCGTACGCCCGCTCGATTTCCTGCGTGGCCTTGCCGATGGCTTCTTCGGATAAATTGGTGGAATCGGTACGCATGTATGAAATCTTACCGGCTTCGTACAGTTTCTGGGCCAGGGTCATGGTCTGGGAAACCGAGAAATAAAGCTTGCGCGAAGCTTCCTGCTGCAAAGTAGAGGTAGTAAAGGGCGGTGCCGGCGACTTTTTTGCGGGCTTGGTTTCCAGGTTTTTGATGGAATAAAAGGCCCCCACGCATCTTTCCAGAAAAGCCCTTGCCTCTTGCTCCGTCTCAAAGTTCTTCGGCAATTCGGCGGCCAGGTTTTTTCCCTTTCCCATATCAAACAGCGCCGTTACTTTGAAGGAAGATTTTGCCTGAAATGCTTCGATTTCCCGTTCACGCTCCACTACGATGCGGACTGCCACCGACTGTACCCGCCCGGCCGACAGGTTGCTTTTTACTTTTTTCCAGAGAATGGGCGACAGTTCAAAACCCACCAGGCGATCCAGAATACGGCGGGCTTGCTGGGCGTCTACCAGATCCAGATCGATGCCACGCGGCGATTGAATGGCATTCAGGATGGCATTTTTCGTGATCTCCCGGAACACAATGCGCCGGGTGTTGGCGTCTTTCAGATTCAGCGCTTCCTTCAGGTGCCAGGAAATGGCTTCTCCTTCGCGGTCGTCGTCAGTCGCCAGCCAGATGGTTTCTGCTTCCTTGGCCAATTTCTTCAGTTCAGCTACCACCTGTTTCTTATCGTCCGATATTTCATAGGTGGGTTTAAAACCATTTCGGATATCAATGGCATTGTTTCCCTTGGGCAAGTCTCTGACGTGTCCGAAGCTGGCCTTTACGGTAAAATCTTTTCCCAAATAGCCTTCAATTGTCTTCGCCTTAGCAGGAGATTCGACAATAACCAAATTTTTAGACATTATATGCGCGGGTTGAATACGAACGAATGAAATATACTATGAATCTTTCCCAATATGTACCTTCAAAAGGAGGAAAGAGTTGTACTGGAAGAAGAAAAAAGTGTTTTTTGACGATATAGGTGCCAAATATGAGTAGGATCTCTGTGAATTTCCAAATGAAATTACATATATATTATTAAGATCAAACTCATTTTACCTACTGACAAAGCCCACTTCTCACCCGCCAGATTTCAATTAGAACGGATGAATTAAGCCAGAGGTTGGGCTAAGAATGATTAGAAAAGGCAAATAGACAAAGGGCCTGACGCCCGGTAGGTATTTTTGCTGCTTGCTGGGAGGAGGTGGCGCCAGCAGGCTGCGTACTTATTTTTTGGCTTCGTTGCGGAGTTCAGCTTCCAGCTTTTTAGACAGGTTTCGGCACAGATTCTCGATCTCAGCCACCATTTGCTGATCACCAGTGGCCCGCATAAGCGTTTCGGCCATGCCGCCAATGGTTTCAATGTAAAAGCGCTTCATTTCCCCGATTTCCATATCCTTGGTCCATAAGTCAATCTTCATCGTACCCTTGTGGTAATGATCCCACAGAGCAATGGCAATGGCTTTGGTTTCTTCCAGGCCCTCATTCGGATTATCTGAAGCTTCCCAATAGATCTTTTCCGGTACATTCTGAGCATCCAGCTCTACAGTAAACTTAATTTCTGAATTCTTCATCCAAGCAAAATTTGCGGCAAGTTACGAACCAGGACCAGAGGCAAAAAAGAAAGCCCGAATATTTTTCGGGCTTTAAGGAAGAATGAAAAGGCAGGCCTTTATTTGATCACCAACACCTTATCTACTACGTGTACCACACCATTGGTCGCCTGCACGTCGGGTGTTACTACATTGGCACCGTCTACAGTCGGCTTTTTGTTATCAATCTTTATTTTCAGCTTGTTACCACCAGCCGCAGTAATATCACCGTTTTTCAATGCAGCAGCTTTAAATTGACCGGCAATCACGTGATGCATCAGTAATTTTTGAAGTTTTTCCCGGTTTTCAGGTTTTTTCAAATCGTCAACGGTTGACTGCATTGCCGCGAAGGCCGCGTCGGTGGGAGCAAACAAAGTGAATTTCTGTGTAGTATCATTCAGGGTCGCTTCCAGCCCGGCCGTTTTGATGAGTTCAGCCACCGTCTTATTGTTTTCACCTGCCACGCGTACTACCGTTCTGGGCGCATTGGCTTCTTCGGCTCTTCTTATTGAGTCTTCGTAGATCTCTGAACGGGCCGTAGCAATGGAGTCCTGACGGGCTGCTTCGAGGGAATCAGCCGTGGCTTTTTCACGGGCCGCGCGGCCACCATCTCCACAACTTGACAATAAGGCACCAAATGCAATAAGTGCAGTAGCCATTAAAATTTTAGCGTTTGACATAGTAGTTTGATAAGAGGGTTTTAGAGTTATAAAATGGTTTTGAGCAAATAGTGATTTCGCGAATATAACTTTTCCTTACTAACCTTGTTGAAACAAGAATAAAATAACTCCCTTTTGTACGGATTTTTTGATTTACCGGATGTCCGGATTCATTTGGGACGTATCATTGCAACTCATCGTTCTTCGACATTTTTACTACAAAATACACATTAATGAAACCCATACTGGCAGAAGTAATCACCATTGGCGACGAAATTCTATACGGTCAGATCACCGACACCAATACGCAATGGATCAGCGCTGAACTGGATAAGATAGGCGTAAAAATCGTCCGTAAATCATCCGTTGGCGACCAGGAACAACAAATTCTACAAATCCTCAAGGAGGCCACAACCCGCGCTGACATTATCATGATAACCGGAGGCCTGGGTCCTACCAAAGATGACATTACCAAAACCACCCTGGCCAAGTTTTTTAACGCCCGATTGGTCATAAACGAAGAAGCACTGGCAGATGTTACGACCTTTTTCAAAAGCCGGGGGAGAGAAATGACCGAACTGAACCGTCAACAGGCTGCATTGCCCGAAAACTGCACGTTTATTTCCAATAAATCGGGAACCGCTCCCGGCATGTGGTTTGAAGACGAAGGCCGGGTGATTGTTTCTATGCCGGGGGTGCCCTTTGAAATGAAATGGCTGATGACCAACGCCATACTACCCAAGCTACAAAAGCACTTCAGTACGCCCATTATCTATCACAAGATGATCCGTACCGTAGGCATCGGCGAATCTTTCCTGGCCGAAAAGATTGAGGATTGGGAAAATAACCTGCCGGATCACATCCGGTTGGCGTACCTGCCCGGCTTCGGTGGTGTCAGGCTGCGTCTGACGGCTACCGGCACCAACCTGATGTTACTGGAAGAACAGGTGAAAGAACAGGTAGACGCCGTACTGCCATTGATCGAACCGTTTGTGTATGGCTACGATGACGACGAACTGGAGAAGGTCATCGGTGAACTGCTCCTGCAGAAAAATCTCAGCCTGGCTACGGCTGAGAGTTGTACCGGCGGGTATGTAGCGCATATGATTACCAAAGTACCGGGCAGTTCACAATACTTCCGCGGTGGCGTTATTCCGTATAGTAATGATTTGAAAACCGACCAGTTGGGAGTAAAGCCCGAAACACTTCAGACCTATGGAGCTGTGAGTGAACAAACTGTTCGGGAAATGGCGGAAGGCGTCAGGGAAAGGCTGGGTGCCAGCCTGGGCATTGCCAGTACGGGAGTGGCCGGTCCGGGGGGCGGCACGGACGAAAAACCCGTTGGAACCGTATGGATTGCCTGTTCGGATGGAGTACACACCGAAACCCGTCTGCTCAAGCTAAGCCAGTTCCGGGAGGTCAATATCCAGCTTACTGCCACGCACGCGCTCAATCTCCTCCGAACGATTTTGACAAAAAAACTTTAACTTGCCATCACCGCAAACCTGAAACCTTATGGCACTGATTGAAATGGTGATGCCCAAAATGGGCGAAAGCATTATTGAGGGTACGGTTCTTCATTGGCTCAAAAAGGTAGGTGATCCCATTGAGCAGGACGAATCGGTTCTGGAAGTGGCTACTGATAAAGTAGACACGGAAGTGCCCTCCACGCACGCCGGTGTTCTGAAAGAAATCCTGGCCAAAGAAGGTCAGGTCGTCCCGGTGGGCCAGCCCATCGCCATTATTAGTACGGGCGAAGAAGCTACCCAGCCTCCTTCTGCTTCGGCGCAACCCGCGGTGCAGCCGGAAGAAACCGGTGCCCAGGTCATTGAAGCGCAAATCCAAGCCTTTTCTGACCATAAGCAAAATGTATCAGCTGCTTCGGGCAGGTTTTATTCTCCGCTGGTGCTCAACATCGCAAAGGAGGAGCATATTCCAATGCAGGAACTGGAAACGATTCCGGGAACGGGCGCAGAAAACCGCGTGACGAAAAAAGACATACTTAATTACGTGGCTACCCGCAAAAAGGCGCCGGCCCCCCTCACCCCATCACAACCGGAAGTTAGACAGGAGGCAAAAACGGAAGCCACGCCTCAGACATTCAGCAGCCCGGCCGTAACCGAACCCGTTGCCAAACCGGCCGCTTCCGTCAATGGCCGGTCGGAAATCATTGAGATGGACCGGATGCGAAAGATGATTGCCCAGCGAATGATCGATTCCAAGCGCATTTCTCCGCACGTCACTTCTTTTGTAGAAGTGGATGTCACCAACATCGTGTTCTGGCGCAATCGGGTCAAGCAGGACTTCAAGCGGATTGAAGGTGACAGCATTACCTTCACCCCCATTTTCATCGAAGCTTTGGTAAAGGCCATCAAAGATTACCCGCTGATCAACGTATCGGTAGACGGTGATAAAATCATTGTGAAGAAGGATATAAACATTGGTCTGGCGGTTGCCCTTCCTACGGGTAACCTGATCGTGCCGGTGATCAAAAACGCGGATCAGTACAACCTGATCGGGCTCACCAAGAAGGTAAATGACCTGGCCAAACGTGCCCGCAACAACAAACTGGTTCCCGACGACCTGACCGAAGGTACCTACACCATGTCCAACGTGGGCTCATTCGGCAGCGTCATGGGCACGCCCATTATTGTACAACCCCAGGTGGCCATTATGGCCTTCGGAGCCGTGCAGAAAAAGCCCGCCGTCATTGAAACACCCTTCGGAGACTCCATTGGCATCCGGCATTTGATGTTCCTGTCGCACTCCTACGACCACCGCGTGGTAGACGGAGCATTGGGCGGCATGTTTGTCCGTCGGGTAGCCGACTACCTGGAAGGCTTTGATGTCAATCTGAAACTGTTTTGAGCTAATAGGGTTATGTGCTAATAAATTACTGTTTACTGTTTACTGAAAAAAAGCCAACCGGAACCGGCTGGCTTTTTTGATTTCTTTCATTCATTTTCCTGTTACACTTATTTCATTTGGAGTCTCAACCAAATGTGTACTTCACTGAGGCGGCTTCCGTAAAAGCCGCTTTTTTGTGGTTATTCACCTTTCTTCCGGGCGATTAAGCGCCCAATATCTTATTCATATTTGATGTTCATTTCTACCCGGCGGTTAAGCGTCCGGCCTTTTTCGTCGTCGTTGGAAGCCTTGGGCTTGGTTTCACCAAAAGCAGCCGTACTGATGCGCTCTTCGTTGATACCTTTGGTGCTGAGGTATTTCCTTACCGCCAGCGCCCGGTTTTCCGATAAAGTCTGATTTTCAGCCTCTTCACCTACGTTATCGGTGTGTCCTTCCAGGTGGAGCTTTGCCTGCGGATTCTTCTTCAGCACCTGCGCCAGTTCATCCAGTGAAGCGTAAGATGACTTCTTGATCACATCCTTGCCCGTTTCAAAGAGCAGGTTACTGAAAGCTTTCTTCAAAGCAGCCTTTTCTTCTTCCTTGATTTCCGGACAACCTTTATTGGCTTTTACACCGGGCGTGGTAACACACAGGTCTTCGTTGTCAAATACGCCGTCGCCATCGGTATCGATCTGCTTGGCCGGACAACCGTTGTTTTCCTTCAAGCCAGCTACGGTCGGACAGGCGTCGGTATAGTCAGCCAGGCCATCGCCATCCGTATCGGGGCAACCAAAGAAACGTCCGGGTCCGGGTTCATCGGGACATTTATCGTTATTGTCCTTCACGCCGTCGTTGTCCCGGTCGCCGTAAGGGCAGCCAAGGTTTTCTTTGGGTCCGGGTTCGGTCGGGCACTTGTCTTCGTAGTCATACAGTCCATCGAAGTCAGTGTCGTAAGGACAGCCAAAGGGCGTTACTTTCTCTCCTTCGGGGGTAAAAGGGCATTTATCACGGCCATTGGGCACACCATCACGGTCATCGTCGTGGGTATAATAAGGAGACACGTAGGGGGCAATGGCTTTCTTTCCCTTCTTGTCTTTTGCCTTTGCAGGGGCAGCAGCCTCGGCCTCTTTAGGTGCACTGGTGCGTGACGCATTCTGTTGCGCAACGTCCTGAGCCCACGAAAAAGCGGGTAAAAGCACCGTCAGAGCAAATGCGGGAACAATGATTCGTAATGAGTTATTCATAGCTGGCTGTTTTAGTCCTCTACCTGAATCAAAGAAGGTAACTTCTTCATTCTATTGACAATACAATATTAGGTAGCCCCGGATAAAGCAGAGAATCAAATACAAAGGCTGACTGACTAATGTAAGGATCGCCTAGGGATGCATCTAAATAAAAGAGCGCCCCCGGTAAGGAAGCGCTCTTTTATTTAGATAAATTTAGATAAAATAAAGATTAAGTCGTTTTGAGGCGTATGATTCGTGCCCAGTGTAAGGCTTTGATGATGGGATAAACCGGGTCGAATTCAAACCATTTCGCTCCAAAATTAACGCGGTTCGGCAGTTTATGGTGATTATTCTGAAATAACTCACCTAACATGAAGAAGTCGAAGATCAGCGAATTCTTTGATTTGTCGTGGTTATCGAAGTTGGAATATCCGTATTTATGTCCACTCCAGTTGACAATGGCTCCGTGCACTGGTCCCATCAGGAAGTGGATGGGCAGCAGGAAGAAGAAAGCCCAGTGCATATCCAGAAAGACGTAGGCGGCGATGTAAATGAATACGTAAAGCGTTCCCCAGGCCACCCGTGACATCCAGTTGTCGGCGATTCGCTCCAGCTTGGGCCAGATCGGGTAGTTGCGGTCAAAACGGGGATCGGGTTTTACCCTTCCGTAGACGAAATCATTGTAGGTCTCTTTGGTTTTCCACATCATCGTGAACAGGTTTTCGGTATGATGCGGAGAATGCGGATCGTGTTCGGTATCGCTGTAGGCGTGGTGCATCCGGTGAAGAATGGCGTACGCACGCGGACTCAGATAAGAGGAACCTTGTGAAATCCAGGTCAGGGCAAAGAAAAACTTTTCCCAGAACGGATTCATCGTAAACATTTTGTGAGCAGAGTACCGGTGCAGGAAGAAGGTTTGGCAAAACAGGGACAGGTACCAGTGCGCGAAGAAGAATACTAAAATAATCACTTGAGAATCGGGTTAATGAATAAAGAAAAGAACCAAGTATAAAGGCTTATAATGCTTAAATGACCCAATTTGTTTCATGTCAACGCATTTTTTTTCAAAAAGGGTGAAGAACCGCAACTTAATAAAAAAGTCTATTGTCCATCATCGCAATCAAATTTTTTCCATTTACTGCAATCTCCTACGGATTTGACTAGTAACTGGTCAGGGAAAAGTAAATCAGGTTGGCGCCCATTTTCAGCGCCTGCTGCCTCACTTCTTCCGGGTCGTCGTAGATAGATTGGTCTTCCCAGCCATTTCCCAGGTCGCATTCGTAGGTATAAAAGCAGACCAGACGCCCTTCGTAGATCAGTCCGAATCCCTGCGGTGGTTTTCCGTCGTGTTCGTGCACTTTGGGCAACCCATTGGGAAAATCGTATTTCTGGTGATAAATCGGGTGGCTGAAGGGCAATTCGATAAAGCTGAGCTCCGGAAACACTTTTTTCATTTCCAATCGAACAAACTTGTCCAGCCCGTAATTATCGTCAATGTGCAGAAAACCACCGGAGATCAGGTACTTCCGCAGGTTCAGCGCTTCGGCATCTGAAAAGACCACGTTTCCGTGACCGGTCATATGCACAAAGGGATAAGCAAAGAGTTCCGGACTTCCCACTTCCACCACGTCTTCTTCGGGCGCAATGTTCATCCGCAGGTTTCGGTTGCAGAAAGCAATCAGGTTGGGCAGCGACGTTTTATTGGCATACCAGTCCCCTCCGCCGTTGTACTTTAGCTTGGCGATTTTATAGGCCGGTCTTTGCGCTACCGCCGCACAAGCCAGGCACAGAAAAAAAAACAGGAAGAAGGGGGTTCTTGTAATCTTCATTCAATTATCGGATCGGGATTGAATAACGTGTAACAGATGGCAGGCAACGATTCCGGCAGTTTCCGTACGCAGGCGACTTTCCCCCAGACTCACCGGTCGGAACCCCCGGTCGATGGCTTCACTTACTTCGCGGCCAGAGAAGTCGCCTTCTGGTCCAATCAACACGCAATATCGGCCCTTTGGTTCGGCGATTGAATGCAATTGTTTTCGCTCAGCTCCGGTAATGGATTCGTCTACGTAAGCAATAAATTTTTGCTCAGTCTCATTGACACTGCTTTTTTTGAGAAAATCAGTAAAGCTGAGTGCCTCATTCATAATGGGTAAGAACGCTTTCAGGGATTGTTTCATTGCTCCCACGGCAATCTTATTGAGGCGGTCGGTTTTATAATAGCGCCTTTCAGAATGTTCACATATAATAAAGGAGATTTCGTCAACTCCCATCTCCACGCACTTCTCCACAAACCACTCCGTACGATCGGTATTTTTGGTGGGCGCAATGGCCATGTGAACCAAGTAGGGGCGCTGGCCGTACCCCTTTTGCACCCGCTGTACGCGCAGTTCGCAACGGCGGGCATCCGCCCGACTAATTTCGCACGTGTACCAGCCTCCTTTGCCGTCCACAACGATGATTTCATCACCTGCCTGCAAACGCAACACTTTTACGCAGTGCCTGGACTCTTCTTCCGGTAAAAACGCCGTACCGGCAGTCATATTAGGCTGGTAGAATAAATGCATGAAAAAAACTCAGCGGGGTAAAATAATCGTTGGCAAATATAGCGTATGTGCCGATATTTTGCTGGACAATAATGAAAATGCAAACAATGTTGCTTTTTATATTTTCAGCAATCGGCTCTTGCGTCTGACTGGAAAAGATGGTACTTGTGAGTGCCTGACAGACAAAAGGTGGGAAATTAAACATACCTGTCGGGTTTGCTTAACCCGACAGGTTTTAAATCAATGCTATTCTTCCTCTTCTTCGTAATCTTCGTCGTTGGCAAAGGAATAGAGGGTATCGTCCAGTTTCAACGTTCCCCGGTTGTAATCTCTCACGAAGTTTTCAATGACCTCATCGGTGATTTCCTCCACGTTGAGGCAGACATCCAGACTAATTCCATACTCAAAGTCGGTATCCAGTTCTACGTGTTCTTTGACTTTCACGGACTCAGAATCTTCCAGTTCCGTAATGACTTCAGCTTTGAACAGTTCAATCTCCTCATCTACGTCTTCGGGCACTACCAGTTCGCCATTTTCGTCTTCTTCGGGTTCCCAGCGCACGTAGTTGGGAAATTTCTCCGCCGCTTTGTCTTCGGCCATTTCGTACAGAATGCTGCTGTGGTGCAAACGAAGCGTGTAGATCACCGTATCGAAAATCACTTCCCGGCCTTCGTGTTTTCCTACAAAATAGATGTGAGCAAACTCCTCTCCTTGCGGCTCATTTTCATTGATTACGAAGGATTGATTGGCTTGCCGGCACTCTTCCTTGAGGTTTTCAATTTCTTTTGGGTCGTAGCCCAGGTTAGGAGCATTCATAAAAAAGTATTTAAAAGGTTAGGATTCAGATGCAATTGGACGGGCTTACGTCCCGTATTGGAACAAGTATACGGAAACCCAAAAGGAAAAGCCTACGAAAGAAATAAAAACTTTCGCAGGCTTTTTAAAGGTTCCGATGGGAAAGTCAGGCCCATTTACCGTAGAGGAGAGTCAGCTTTTTACTTCACCAACAGCAATTCGCGGTATTTTACCAGCGGCCAGTCTTCGTCATCCACCAGCAGTTCCAGCTTATCAACGCAGTAGCGGATTTTGTCGAAGTAGCCCCTTACTTCGGTATTGTACAACACGGCCCTTTCGCGGATATTTTCCGTATTGTTGGCTTTTTTACGCGCTTCGGTCATATTTTCTACTGACTCCAGCAGGGTATCCGCGTATTCGGAAATCTTTTCGATGGTATCTACCGTGTTTTTGGTGTGCTTGCCTTTGATACCCACCGTCTTCATACCTTCAATGTTGCGGATCAGTACGGTCTGGTATTTCACAGCCGTCGGAATGACGTGGTTCAGCACCAGGTCACCCATCACGCGCGATTCGATCTGGATCTTCTTCACGTAGTTTTCCAGCATGATTTCGTGCCGGGCTTCCAGTTCGCGGTGAGATAAGACGCCGTGCTTCTCAAACAATTTTACGCACTTATCGGAAACGTACACATCCAGGGCTTCCGGCGTAGAAGTGATGTTGGAAAGGCCTCTCTTTTTGGCTTCCTTCACCCACTCTTCGGAGTAACCATTGCCTTCAAACAGGATCTTTTTGCTCGATTTTACGCACTCCCGCAGCACATTTACAATGGCTACTTCCTTCTTCTCTCCCTTGTCGATCAGCACGTCTACTTTTTTCTTGAATTCAATCAGCTGGTTGGCCACAATCGTATTCAGTACCACCATGTTGGAAGAGCTGTTGGCAGAGCCGCCTACCGCGCGGAACTCAAACTTATTGCCGGTGAAAGCAAAGGGCGAAGTCCGGTTCCGGTCGGTGTTGTCCATCATGATATGCGGCACTTTGTCGATGCCCAGCTTCATATACATGTTCTCTCCCTTGTCAATCTTCACGTTGCCATTGTGCTCCAGTTCGTCCAGCACGCTGGTCAGCTGAGAACCAATGAACACGGACATAATGGCGGGTGGCGCTTCGTTAGCTCCCAGGCGGTGTTCGTTTCCGGCAGAGGCAATGCTGGCCCGCAGCAGGTCGGCATTGTCGTGCACGGCCTTAATAATATTGATAAAGAAAGTGAGGAACTGCAGGTTTTCCTTCGGGCGAGTACTGGGCGACAGCAGGTTGACGCCGGTATTGGTACCCAGCGACCAGTTGTTGTGCTTGCCGCTTCCATTGATGCCGGCGAAAGGCTTTTCGTGAAACAAAACCTTCAGCCCGTGTTTGTCGGCTACTTTGTCCATCAGGTCCATAAGCAGCAGGTTGTGATCTACGGCCAGGTTGAGTTCTTCAAAAGTAGGCGCGCACTCAAACTGCCCGGGTGCCACTTCGTTGTGACGGGTACGCACCGGAATACCCAGTTTCAGGGCTTCGATCTCAAAATCGACCATATAATTGTGTACCCGGGGTGGAATGGAACCGAAATAGTGGTCTTCCAGTTGCTGGCCTTTGGCAGGTGAGTGACCGAATACCGTCCGTCCGGTCATCATCAAATCGGGGCGGGCATTGAACAGGGCCTTGTCTACCAGGAAGTATTCCTGTTCGGCACCCAAAGTGGCCACTACGCGGGTCACGTCCTTATCGAAATACTGGCAGACGGCCGTTGCGGCTTTGTCTACCACCGACAGTGCCTTGAGCAAGGGAGCCTTATAGTCGAGGGCTTCGCCCGTATAGGAGACAAAAATGGTCGGAATACAAAGTGTATTGTTGAAGATAAAGGCCGGCGAAGTCGGGTCCCAGGCGGTATATCCACGGGCTTCGAAGGTATTCCGGATGCCGCCACTGGGGAAAGAAGAAGCATCGGGCTCCTGCTGAACCAGGGCCGTCCCCTTGAACTTTTCCAGCACCCGGCCGTCGCCCACTACGTCGAAAAAGGCGTCGTGTTTTTCGGCGGTAGTGCCCGTCAGGGGTTGAAACCAGTGGGTATAGTGCGTTACCCCTTTGGACATTGCCCAGGCTTTCATGGAGGTAGCTACGGCATCGGCTACATCGGGTTCTATCTTTTCTCCGCTCTCCATCGCACGGGTCAGCTTCTTGAAGATGTCCGGGGTGAGCGTAGCCTGCATAGCCTGGGTGCCAAACACATTGCATGCGTAGTAGTCAGAAATCTTTGGAGCCGGTGGAGTAACCGTTATAGGATTGCGGGATTGAGCCTGCTCAAGCGCTTTAAATCTTAAAATTGCCATTTACGTGTTGTTGATTTATGGTTGAATTACCGGGCCAAATGTATAGATTTTATATAAAAACCTAGCGGAGGGCGTACGTTTTTTTACCTTTTAGCCCGATAATGCTGTCTTTCCACAAAATTGAGTATTTACTGCAAGCGGGTACCTGGTATTTCCGTCTTCTTGGTTCCCAATAATTACCGCCCCATTAACGACCCGCTTTACTTGATTTTCAATCAGGGCATTGGCTGGTATTTGCCATTGAAATGTGGTAATTTTGCCGAATGAAAAGAGTCGCTTTTTACACGTTGGGTTGCAAACTCAATTTTTCCGAAACCTCTACAATCGCCCGCATGTTCGAACAAAAGGGTTATCAGAAAGTGGAGTTCAATGACCAGCCGGACATCTTCATTATCAATACTTGCTCCGTTACGGACAATGCCGACAAGAAGTGCCGCAAAGTAGTAAAAGAAGCGCTCCGTATCTCTCCGCGGGCTTACGTGGCCATCATTGGCTGTTATGCCCAACTCAAACCAAGGGAAATTGCCGAAATCCCCGGCGTGGATGCCGTACTGGGCGCTTCGGAAAAGTTTCGCCTGCTGGAACTGATCGATACCTTTGAGAAGAAACCCGACTCCCAGGATCAGCCCGCCCTGGTGCTGGCTACCGAAATCAATCAGGCTCATTCATTTCACCAGGCCTATTCGCTCCACGACCGTACCCGGACTTTCCTGAAAGTACAGGATGGCTGCAACTATTCATGTAGCTTCTGTACCATTCCGCTGGCACGCGGTGCCAGCCGCAGTGACAGCATTGCCCAGGCCGTGGAAAATGCCCGCAGCATTGCCCGGGCCGGGGTCAAAGAAATCGTGCTGACCGGGGTCAACATCGGCGATTTTGGCCTGCAGGACGGCATCCGGAAGGAGAACTTCTTTCAACTCATTGGGGAACTGGATCAGGTAGAAGGTATAGAAAGATTCCGGATTTCCTCCATCGAACCGAACCTGCTTACCCGCGAAATCATCGGATTCGTGGCCGGCTCCCAGCGCTTTGTGCCGCACTTCCACATTCCCCTGCAGTCGGGGTGCAATAAAATCCTGAAACTGATGCGCCGCCGCTACCTGCGCGAACTGTACGCCGAAAGGGTGGCTGCCATCAAACAGGTGATGCCGCATTGCTGCATCGGGGTGGACGTCATCGTGGGTTTTCCGGGAGAAACCGAAGCTGATTTCCTGGAAACGTATCAGTTCCTCAACGCACTGGACATTTCGTATCTCCACGTGTTTACTTATTCGGAGCGTTCCAATACCTATGCTTTACAGATCGAACCCGTCGTTCCGGCCGCAGAAAGAGCCCGGCGGTCTAAAATGCTGCACATCCTTTCAGACAAAAAGCGACGTCACTTTTACGAGCAACAAATCGGCAACCAAGCTACGGTCCTCTTTGAACACGACCTGGAAGAAGGACGGATGCACGGATTTACGGAGAATTACGTCCGGGTTTCAGCCAAATACGACCCGATGCTGGTCCACGAACTGAAGCAGGTACGGCTCACGCACCTCAACGAAAAAGGCTTGATGGAAGTCGAAGAAACCGGCATTCCAGTCTACACACACCACGTCTGAACGCTGCCATTACTTGCAGAAACTACTCAATTTTAGAAGCTTGAAGACGGCTCCTGCCCGTCATATTTACTCAAGCTACCACAGAGTTCTTAGTAAAATCCTATTTAATTCAGCATTATTTCCGTTAGCGAAACAAAACTTATTAGCGATGAAAAGCAAAAAATCCATATAAATAAACTAAATTTGTCTGTTAGACCACCTAAAATTTGTGTCGGCAAGCCTTTTTCAATATTATTTTATGGTAATGTTTGCAACCATTATTATTTTTCAATAATTTGAGCCAAAAACTGAAAAAATAAAAAATATACACGCGATTAAAAATAAATACATCAACGGTTTAGTCCATTTTTTACGAGATCGCCTTTAAATACCTAAAACACTGAGCGACCATTATCCAATAACGCCTCATGTGTTTTAATTATCTCATAAGCAAGGAAAAACTCCGCAAATCAATTGAATTTTCTAGGTTAAATGGAAGAAGTAAGTAACCAATCGTTGTACGTTCCTAGTATGGAACACGACTCCTGTGGAACCGGGTTTGTTGCCCATTTGAGAGGTGTGAAATCCCACGGTATTATCGCCGACGCCATCACCATGCTGGAAAACATGGAACACCGGGGCGCCTGCGGTTGTGAACCGGAAACGGGAGATGGCGCAGGGATTCTTTTTCAGACGCCGCACCCATTTCTGAAAGAAGAATGTGCCAGGCTGGGCATTGCACTACCGGAATTCGGAAAGTACGGAGTAGGTATGCTTTTCTTCCCTGCCGACGAAGCACTGCGGGCCAGCAGCCGGACCATTGTCAACGAATGCATTGAGAAGCTGGGCTTCCGCCTGCTGGGTTACCGCGAAGTGCCCGTCAATAACAAGGGCGTGGGCGCTTCTGCCCGGGCTACTGAACCCAAGTTTGAGCAGGTATTCGTTCAGCTCAAGGAAGAAGCTGCTGATTCCGATACGCTGGAGCGAAAACTCTACGTCCTGAAAAACTATACGACGCACACCGTCAATAAGGCACTGCGCGACCACGACGCTTTCTACATTGCTTCCCTTTCCCATAAAATCATTGTCTACAAAGGTCAGCTGCGCACCCTTCAACTGAGGGGCTTTTATCCCGACCTACAGGACGAGCGGGTGACTTCGGCCATTGCGCTGATTCACTCCCGTTTTTCAACCAATACCGTCCCCAAGTGGAAACTGGCCCAACCGTTCCGCTACCTGGCCCACAACGGAGAAATCAACACCATCCGGGGCAACGTGAACTGGATGAAGTCGAAGGAAGTACAACTGGCTTCTTCGCTGTTCACGCCCGAAGAAATGGCCCTGCTGCTGCCCATCTGCGATCCGGCCGATTCGGATTCGGCCAACCTGGACAACCTGGTGGAACTGCTGGTACTGAGTGGCCGTTCGTTGCCGCACGCCATGATGATGCTGATTCCCGAAGCCTGGCAGGAAGATACCACTATGGACGATACCAAGCGGGCTTTCTACGAATACCACGCCGCCCTGATGGAGCCCTGGGACGGCCCGGCTTCCGTCTGCTTTACCGACGGCCACCTGGTAGGTGCTACGCTGGATCGCAACGGTCTGCGTCCTTCCCGATACTGCCTCACCAGCGACGACCGGCTCATTATGGCTTCTGAAGCCGGTGCTTTGCCGGTAGATCAGTCGAAAGTGATTCTGAAGGGTCGCCTGCAGCCCGGGCGGATGTTCGTGGCCAACCTGGAAGAAGGCCGCATCATCAGTGATGAAGAAATCAAGAAAGACATTTGCTCCCGCCAGCCTTACCGCCAGTGGCTGAACGAAAACGAACTCCAACTGGACCAGTTGCCGGAGCCTTCGGTTTCTACCCAGCCGCACGACGCCGGACAGACGCTCCTGCAAAAGCAACAGGCATTTGGTTATACCGCCGAGGACCTGAAGACCATTCTGCAGCCTATGGCCGAAGGTGGCAAGGAACCGGTTGGTTCGATGGGAGCAGATACGCCGCTGGCCATCTTGTCGAACCAGAGCCAGCACCTGGCCAATTACTTCAAACAACTGTTTGCGCAGGTAAGCAACCCGCCCATCGACCCGATCCGGGAGCGGATGGTGATGTCGCTGTTTACCAGCATTGGGCCGGAAATGAACCTGCTGGTCGAAACGCCGGCACACTGCAAGCAGATCAGTGCTTCCCAGCCCGTATTGACTAACGGAGAACTGGACAAACTGAAGCACATCAACCACCCTGACTTCCGCACCAAGGTGATTTCGGCCGTTTTCCCGGCCAGCAACGACCCGGGTGTCCTGGAAGCGGCGGTGGATTATATTTGCCTGGAAACGGAAAATGCCGTGGCCGAAGGTTATAACATTCTGATCATCTCCGACCGCGAAGCCAGTGCCACCAAGGCACCGATTCCTTCCCTGCTGGCGACTGGTGCCATTCACCGCCACCTAATCAAAAAGCGGATGCGGGCCAAAGTAGGCCTGATTGTGGAGGCGGGCGACGTGCGTGAAACGCACCACTTTGCTACGCTGCTGGGTTACGGTGCTTCGGCCATTAATCCTTACCTGGCTTTTGAGAGCATCATTGGCCTCAACAACGCCCAGAAGCTGCACGGTCATTTCAACGATGAAGAACTCATTGACAACTACATCCACGCGATTGGACACGGTTTGCTGAAAGTCTTCTCCAAGATGGGTATCTCCACCCTGCAATCGTACCAGGGTGCCCAGATCTTTGAAATCCTGGGTCTGAACTCCCAAGTGGTGGAAAAATGCTTCTTCAAAACGGTTTCCCGCATCGAAGGCCTGGGCTTTGACGGCATTGCCAAAGAAGTACTGGCCAATCACCGGCTGGCGTATCCGGAAAAACCGGTGCTCAATCCCCGGCTGGAAGTGGGTGGTTTTTACCAATGGAAGAGAACGGGCGAATTCCACCTGTTCAACCCGGAAACCATTCACCTGCTGCAGCATTCCACCCGCCGCAACGATTATAAACTGTACAAGAAATACGCCCAGACCATCAATACGCAGGTAGAGAAAGCCTGTACCCTGCGCGGTCTGCTTGACTTCAATTCCAAGCGCCCATCCGTTCCGCTGGAGGAAGTCGAACCGAAGGAAGCCATCTTCAAACGTTTTGCAACGGGTGCGATGTCATTCGGGTCCATTTCACACGAAGCTCACTCTACCCTGGCGATTGCTATGAACCGCATCGGCGGCAAGAGTAACTGCGGCGAAGGGGGCGAAGACGAAATCCGTTTTGAGCGCAAGCCCAACGGCGACTGGGAACGCTCTGCCATCAAGCAGGTGGCTTCCGGCCGCTTCGGGGTAACCAGCCATTACCTGACCAACGCCGCCGAACTACAGATCAAGATGGCGCAGGGAGCGAAGCCCGGAGAAGGAGGTCAGTTGCCAGGTCATAAAGTAGACGAATGGATTGGCCGCGTGCGCCATTCTACCCCGGGCGTCGGTCTGATTTCGCCGCCACCGCACCATGATATCTATTCGATTGAAGATTTGGCGCAGCTGATCTTCGATCTGAAGAATGCCAACCGCGAAGCCCGCATCAACGTGAAGCTGGTGGCAGAAGCGGGTGTAGGCACCATTGCATCCGGGGTAGCCAAAGCCCACGCCGACGTCATCCTGATTGCCGGTCACGACGGTGGTACGGGCGCTTCTCCGATCAGTTCGATCCGCCACGCGGGTATTCCCTGGGAAATCGGTTTGTCGGAAGCGCACCAGACCCTGGTGAAGAACAACCTGCGGAGCCGCGTCACGCTGCAAACCGACGGACAAATCCGTACCGGAAAAGACCTGGCCGTAGCCATTCTGCTGGGAGCCGAAGAATTTGGCATTGCCACCGCGGCCCTGGTCGTAGAAGGCTGCATCATGATGCGCAAGTGTCACCTGAATACCTGTCCGGTAGGCGTTGCCACCCAGGATCCGGAACTGCGCAAGCTGTTTACCGGCGATCCGGACCACGTGGTGAACCTGTTTACCTTCCTGGCCGAAGACCTGCGCGAAACGATGGCGCAACTGGGCTTCCGGACCATCAAAGAAATGGTGGGACAAGCCAGCAACCTGAAAATCCGCGACAACATCGACCACTGGAAAATCCAGACGCTGGATCTGAGCCCGATCATTTACCAGGCTCCCGCTCAACCGGGTGTGGGTCTGTACAAACAGATGGAACAGGACCACGGCATCCACGAAGCGATGGACTGGAGACTGCTGGAAATAGCAGACCCGGCCCTGGAAACCGGGGAGTCCGTATTTGCTGAATTCCCGATCATCAATACCGACCGGGCAGTGGGTACCATCTTATCGAACGAAATTTCCAAGAAATACAAAGGCAAAGGCTTACCCGAAGGAACCATTCACTTCAAGTTCCGCGGTTCGGCCGGTCAGAGCTTCGGGGCTTTCGGGGCTTCCGGCCTTCAGTTTGAACTGGAAGGAGAAGCCAACGACTACTTCGGCAAAGGTCTGTCGGGCGGACAACTGATTGTGTATCCGGACAAAGCCGCTACTTTCAAAGCCGATGAAAACATCATCGTGGGGAACGTGGCCTTCTACGGAGCTACTTCCGGTGAAGCCTACATCCGCGGACAAGCCGGTGAGCGTTTCTGCGTGCGTAACTCCGGGGTGAAAGCCGTAGTGGAAGGCGTGGGTGACCACGGCTGCGAATACATGACAGGCGGTCTGGCCATCATTCTGGGCGAAACGGGCAAAAACTTCGCGGCCGGTATGAGCGGCGGTATGGCTTACGTTTACGACGCCAAAAAGACCTTCCTGAGCCACTGCAATCCGGAAGAACCGATCGACTACGAAGAGCTGGACTACAATGACCTCAATACGCTCCGGGAAATGATCGAAAACCACCTGAAGTTTACCGGCAGTGAGGTAGCGGCACACATCCTGGAAAACTGGGGCGTAGCGCAGCAGTCCTTTGTCAAAGTGATGCCGCGCGAATACAAAGCCGCACTGCAGAAGATGAAGGCCAATATGGAAGAAGCCGCCTGATCAGGAATGAAGCTTTCGAACAACATTCAGTGAAGTGAAATTATATTATTGAAATTACGAGAAATGGGAAAACCAACTGGATTTAAGGAATTCAACCGGGAGTTGCCTCAGACCAAAAGACCGGAAGAAAGAATCAACGATTACAACGAGATATACCTGGAATTTGCCGAGGAAAAAACCCAGAAGCAGGCCGCCCGGTGCATGAACTGCGGTGTTCCTTTCTGCCACAATGGCTGTCCGTTGGGCAACAACATCCCCGACTTCAACGACGCCGTGTACGAAAAGGACTGGGCCCTGGCGATTGAAATTCTCAGCAAGACCAACAACTTTCCTGAGTTTACGGGTCGGATTTGTCCGGCTCCCTGCGAAGGCTCCTGCGTGCTGGGCATTAACAAGCCCCCGGTGGCCATCGAACTGATCGAGAAATCCATTGCCGAAAAGGCTTTTGAGCTGGGCTACATCAAGGCGACTCCGCCCGCCGTACGCACGGGTAAAAAAGTAGCGGTGGTGGGTTCCGGTCCGGCCGGACTGGCGGCAGCCGCTCAATTGAACAAAGCCGGCCACTGGGTCACCGTATTTGAACGCGACGATAAGATCGGCGGTCTGCTGATGTATGGCATTCCGGATTTCAAATTGGAAAAGTGGGTGGTCAACCGCCGGGTGGAAGTGATGAAAGAGGAAGGCATCGTGTTTAAAACCAAAGTGAACGTAGGCGTAGATGTAAGCGGCAAGGAATTGCTGGATGAATTTGACGCCGTGGTGCTTTGCGCCGGTTCTACCGTTCCCCGCGATCTGCCCATTCCGGGTCGTGACCTGAAAGGCATTTACTTCGCGATGGACTTCCTTTCCCAGCAAAACACCCGCGTTACCGGCGGCAAAGTATCCCCCTGGCGCACCCAGGAAGACATCTGGGCAACCGGCAAAGACGTGGTCGTGATTGGGGGCGGCGATACCGGATCGGATTGCATCGGTACTTCCAACCGGCACCGGGCGAATTCGGTCAATCAACTGGAGCTGCTTTCTCAGCCGCCGCTGGAGCGTACCCCCAACAACCCCTGGCCGCTGTGGCCGATGATCCTGCGTACTTCCTCCTCCCACGAAGAAGGTGCCGTGCGTAACTTCTCCATTCATACCAAAGAATTCCTGGGTGACGGAAACGGAAACGTCCGGGCCATCAAGGTGGTGAACATCGAATGGAAGACGGGTGCCGACGGGCGGATGCAGTTTGTGGAATTGCCCGAAACGGAGCGCGAGATGCCCTGCGACCTGGCCTTGCTGGCCATTGGCTTCCTGCACACCCAACCCGGTGGCATCCTGACCGAACTGGGCATCAAGCAGGATGAGCGGGGCAACATCATTGGCAACCAGTACCAGACCAACGTAGAAAAAGTGTTCGTGGCCGGTGACGCCCGCCGTGGACAGTCGCTGGTGGTGTGGGCCATTTCGGAAGGCCGCGAAGCTGCCCGGGCGGTAGATTTATACCTTACCGGCAGTACCTTGCTGGAAGCCAAGGATGAATCTTTGCTGAGCGTAGCCGCCCTGCGATAAAACGATTCAAAAAATATACTTTAATCCGCTTCTCTTTCCGGGAAGCGGATTTTTTATGTCTGTATATTCGCTCAAAAGCGGTTTGCAAGAGGGAATACCTATCAATCCTTTTCAATCAGCACCCATTTTCAGCATAATCACCAAATCAGCGAAATCCTGGTATATATTTGCTTATGCCGCTCATTTCCATCATTACCGTTACCTACAACGCCGAAAAATACTTGGAACGAACCATCCGGAGCATCATCCGGCAAACGCATGCGGACTATGAATACATTATCGTAGACGGTGGCTCGAAAGATCGTACCCTGGATATAGTGAAGCAGTACGAAACGCACGTAAGCCGCTGGGTGAGTGAGAAAGACCGGGGCTTGTACGATGCCATGAACAAAGGCCTGCGGATGGCGACCGGCGATTTCATCTGGTTTATGAATGCCGGGGATGAAATTTACGATGAGCACGTACTGGAAAAGATGGTGGCCCTCTCTCCTGCCACCACTGATGTCTTTTACGGTGATGCGCTGTTTGTAGCCGAAGACGGCAGTGAACTGGGCCTGCGAAGTGAGGTGACGCCCCACCAGTTGCCTCAGCAACTCTCCTGGCGAAGTATGGCGCTGGGCATGGTGGTTTGTCACCAATCGTTCATTGTGCGCCGTACCATTGCCCCGCCTTACGATGACCTGCACCACCCTTACAGTGCCGACGTGGACTGGGAGATCAAGTGCCTGAAAAACGCCCGGAAGACGGCTCGGCTGGAAGGACCCCTCTCCCGTTACCTCACTGGTGGCTTTTCGCGCAAAAACCTGCGCAACTCCCTGCTGGACCGTTTCCAGATTCTGAAAAATCACTTTGGTTGGTTGGGCGCTTTGAAGAACCACGCCCTGATTGCCCTGCGTGGCGCTGCCTTCGCGCTGAAGAAAAAGGGAAAGTACTGGTGAGTAATGTGCTGATAGTTTGATGTGCTAATAGGCTAATTGGTCCGCCAGGATTGCCTCCCGATGCGCGGTCCGCCGATGCGGGGCTAATTGTAAGTTGGATGAAGGTTGGAAGCGCGATGTTTTTATCCTTAGTGCAGGCGTTCACGCCTGAAGGATGAGTAAAAGACAAAAGGCTGAACCATACGTAGATGGTTCGGCCTTTTGTCTTTCAGAGGTATTAAATGCTTTAGTGAATTATTAGGCACCTAATCATTAGCATATTAGCCTATCAGCCTAAGCATTCTGCAATTCTTTGTTTTTCAAATAAGTTGCAGCGACTTCTTTCTTCTTTTTCGGTAGTTTAATAATGCCCAGCAGATTGAATAATTTGATCATCTGGTAAGCAGGATCGATTTCGTACCATTTGTAAGCGAAGTTGGCTCGGTTGCCGTGGGTATGGTGGTTATTGTGGAAGCCTTCACCCATCATAAACACGTCTACCGGCATCAGGTTGCGGGAAGTGTCTTTTACCTTGAAAGTGATGTAACCAATTTTGTGAGCGAACCAGTTGATAATGGCACCGTGAATGGGAGACATCAGGAAGTGAACGGGCAGCAACAGAAACCAGATCGGAGAAGGAGCGAACTGGATGTAGAACAGCGAATACACCGTACCCCAGGCAATGCGTACCCAACGCTGGGAAGCGAAATTATCGAAACTTCTCCAATCGGGTACGTTAACGGTAAATTTCGGGTCTACTTCTACCTTTCTGGTGCGGATGGCATTGTAAAAGGTATAGGTTTTCCACATCATATCGAAGATCCCCGTGCTGTATTTGGGCGAATGCGGATCCTCTTCCGTATCGGCGAAAGCGTGGTGCATCCGGTGCATGACCCCGTAAGCATAGGCGCTCAGGTAGTTAGAACCCTGAAAGATGAAGGTTAGTACGAAGAAAATTTTCTCCCACGTCTTAGACATTGTAAAAGCGTGGTGAGCTGCGTAACGGTGCAGGAAGAAGGTCTGAAAAAACAGCGACCCGTACCAGTGGATAACGAAGAATACAAGGATGGCAGTCATATTTCTATCTTTGCTTTTTTCTTCAAAGATTCCCTTTGTCTGCCAGACTCACCAGTCATTCCCGACGACCGGTAGATATTCGGAGACGACCTGCACAACTTTCGGAGCGAATGGAATGCCCATATTGATGGACTGAAGGATGGAAGGATGGAATTGTCAATCTAAAAATTATAGGGTCGATGAATAGGTATCATCAGGAAGCTCTCTCTTCTTCCCTAATTCCTCCATTGGCCCCCCCCTGCTCACTCCTTCAGTCCATCAATCCTTCAATGATTACGAATCCAGCCAGTCTTTGAAGGCCTGCACCCGTTCGCGGCTGACGAAGACTTCTTCCTCTTCGGGTGGGTCCAGCTCCAGCCGGAGGCGTCCGTTGAAATGAGGGTGGATTTTTCGGATACTGTCCAGTGCGATGAGACGGCCGCGGCTGATCCGATTGAACTTCCGGGGATCAACCTGTTCCGTCAGTTGGTCCAGAGTGGCTTCAATGACGTATTTTTGGTTGGAGAAAGTGACCAGAAAACAAAGCTTCTGTTCGCTCTTGAAATAGGCAATTTCCGCCGTTTTGATCACGGTCAAGCCGCTGCCCTTCTTTACCAGAAAGCGTTCGCGGAAATCGCCTTTCGGTTGCAGGTACAAGCCCTTTTTCAACAGGCGATAGGCCTGATTTTCGTACTTTTTCAGGGCCGCCTTCAATTCTTCCAGGTCAATCGGTTTGAGCAGATAATCTACGCTGTTCTGCTTGAAAGCCTGTAGGGCGTACTGGTCGTAGGCCGTAGTATAAATAATGGGCGCTTCAATGTCCAGCTGGCGAAACAGTTCGAAGCTTTCCTGGTCTTCCAGTTGGATATCCGAAAAAATCAGGTCGGGCTCCGGATTGTTCCGAAACCACTCCAGACCGCTCTCCACCGATGGCAGGATAGCCAGCACTTCGATGGAGTCGTCGATTTTCCCCAATTGAAAACTCAGCTTTTCAGCCGAAAAAAACTCATCTTCAATGATTACGACTTTCATATTTTTCCCAGATGTGCGGCAAACCCACCCGAAAAACCTCCCGGTTGTGTTCAATGAGAATGGATTTACCGGTTACATATTTATACCTGGCTTCCAGGTTTTTGAGGCCAATGCCAGTCGATTCCTCCCGGACATCCTTCTTATTCAGGCTGTTTTCTATCCACAAGGTGTCATCTGAACTGTAAATACGCAATTCCAGCGGCTGGGTATCGGAAATGCGGTTGTGCTTCACGGCATTTTCTACCAGCAGTTGCACCGACATGGGCAGCACGCAGAAAGATTTATCTTTTAGTTGCACTTTTAGAGTGACTTTGTTGTAGAACCTCACATTGAGCAGGAAGCAATAGGCTTCTACCACGGAAATTTCCTTCTGAAGCGGCACCAGTTTTTCTTCGTTGTGTTCCAGTACGTAGCGGTACACCTGGGCCAGTTTGGTAATGAGCTGATCGGCCAGTGCCGGATCTTTGTACACCACTCCACTCAGTACACTCAGGCTGTTGAACAGAAAGTGCGGGTCCAGCTGTTTTTTCAGGCTTTCTACTTTCGCAATCAGATTTTCCTGCCGCAGTTTCTCCTGTTCCAGCAGGGATTCCTTCCATTTATTGAATAAAAACGCACCTTCGTTGATCGCAATGAACAGGAGCGCCAGCAAAAAAGAAACAAAAATGTTCTGCAGTACGACGCCGGGAGTAATGTATACCGAAGAAACTAGCTCACCGTACGTATAGATGCCGATGATGAGCATCAGGGAAGAAAATACAAAAATGCTGGCCACTTCGTACACCAGGTGTTTGCTGATACTTTTTTCCCAGGGGAAAAAATACAGCACCAGCGACTGAATCAGTTTACTTCCCTCCCAGATCACGTAGCTGGTCAGGGTGGCCACCAGAATGGACAGGAAGTGCTCCCGGGACCCCAATTCCATTGGAATGAAAAAGGTAGGAACCAGAATGCCGAATGAGAGCGCTCCCGTCAGCGCCGTCCATTTGATTCGGAATCTATATCTGAAATTTTCTGCCACGCGGAATGTACTTAGCCATTCAAAGATAAAGTACGCCGCAAACTATTTGATCAGAACGACCCGATTTTAGTCTGCGTTATTTGGCTCGAATGGCTGGCTCAACAGGTATAAAATAAAAAAGGCCCCTGAATACAGGGGCCTTTTTTGAAGATGAAAGATATATAAATTAGATAACTTTTACGTTGATCGCATTTAAACCTTTTCTTCCTTCCGTAACGTCGAAAGAGACTTCGTCATTTTCCCGAATGGTATCTACCAGACCTGTTACGTGGACGAAAATATCCTGGGAAGTTTCATTATCCTTAATGAAACCAAAACCTTTCGTTTCATTGAAGAATTTTACAATACCTTTGTTCATAATAATTTTTAATAAAAGTAATAACTGTGGCAAAGCTAATCAAATATTGCAGTATTAACTAATTTACCTGAAATTAATCCGATAAATAGTTTTTCAGCCTGACTGAATACATAGTAACACCAATATCCTATGATCAGGCGGGTACCGTTTCTTTCTGCCGACGCCTGAATTCAAGGAAAGCGGCCCCACCCAGCAACCCCAGCATTAGAATCGAGCAAATCATAGCCAGGGTTTCGCCCTGATAATAAGACCTGGGTTCAAACTTAAATTCGATGGTGTGTTTCCCCGCCGGAATACGCATGGCCCTCAATACGTAGTTGGCCCGGAAATGGGGCGTCGGCTTCCCGTCGATATAAGCCTGCCAGTCCGTATTGCCGTTGTAATAGTTTTCAGAGAAAATGGCCAGTTGTTCGCTACGGGCATTGCTTTCGTAAGTCAGCTGATCGGGGGCGTAAGCCGTAAGCCGGATGCTGGCCGTGCTGTCGGGCTGGGGCTGAAAACCTTTCAACTGGTCCTCAAAGCGCCGGTCGACGAAGGCCACTTTCCTGGGATCGAAGTCGTCCAGCGCCTTCATTTCCTCATTGGCATTGGCTACCATCCGATAACTATCTACGAACCAGGCATTGCCCAGCGCACCCGGATTGCGTTGTACGGTGAGTTGTCCGTCCTTATTGGGCAGAATAAAGTACCGGGTATTCAGCATATCCAGCACGGCCATGTTATTCCGGGAAATCTGAAAATTGAACAGTTCTTCGTAGCGGCTCATCCGGGCTCCGTGATAACCGCCTACCAACTTGTGAAAGTAGGCCGGTGACGCTTCGTACCAGCTGGGCGCATAAAAAACCCGGTAACTGGGGTCTTTGTCCTGCAGAATCTGCTGGTCGACGGGGCTGGGCGCAAAACTCAGGGCCGATTCGTTGGGCCGCTTGAAGTCTTCGTTGTTGAAATAGCGCTTATCGACGGCAAACATGTCAATGACTACCAGCAGGGTCAGTCCGGCGTACAGCACCACTGGCTTGATCTTCTGACGACTGAACAACCAGATCAGCGTGGCAGCCAGCAGAATAAACACCAGCGAACGGAAGGCATCGGTACGTAAGAGGCTGGCCCTGTCGTCGCGGATGCTGGAAATGAGCCGGCTGGCAATTTCCGGATTGCCCAACTGAGCGAAGAAACGCTCTTCCGTCTGTCCGCTGAAGTTGAAAATCAGTCCGCCCGCTAGGGCAAACAGTAAACACAAACCGCCGGTAATGGCCAGACTGCGCAGCAGGGGCTGTTTCAGGTCGTTGAACTTCCAGCCTCCCCGCACGATTTCCTGCAAGCCCATAATGCCGATCATCACCATGAAGATCTGCACCAGGTTGAGCAGCATGGTGACTGCCCGGAATTTGTTGTAGAGCGGGAAATAATCGAACATGAAGTAATTGAACGATTCAAAATTCTTTCCCCAGGCCAGCACAGTAAAAAATACGGCTACGGCCAGGGCCCACCACTTGATGGGATGCCGCACTACGAACATACCCAGCACAAACAGAAAGCAGACGATGGCTCCCGCGTAGGCCGGTCCGCCGGTCATGGGTTGGTCGCCCCAGTAAAGCGGTAGTTGGCTGGTAAACTGCCGGGCTTCGGCCGCCGAAGCCCCTACTTCGGTCAGGGTTTTATAGGTCTGGGAAGACGGACTCAGCGAACCGTAAGTAGAACCGCCGTAAAAATTGGGAATCAGGAATGTCATCGTTTCGCCTACGCCGTAACTCCATTGAAAGGCGTAGTCCTTACCCAGTCCTTCGGTAGGCTGAGTGGATGCAGCCTTGGTGGAGTCGGCCTGAATCGTCAGTTCTGAGCGCCCGCGGGTGGTTTCCCGGGAGTATTCGTAGGTTGTCCAGAGCCGGGAAGCGTGGGTACCGGCGGCAATCAGCCCCGCGCCGGCCAGCACTGCCGATGCCAGCACAAATCCTTTCAGGCGGTTTTCCCGGACGGCCCATACCAGTTCAAATATGCCATAGATACCCAAGGCCAGAAAAGTATAGTAGGTGATTTGCAGGTGGTTTCCGTATATTTGCAAACCCAGAAAAAGGGCCGTCAAAGCAGCACCGGCCAGGTAGCGCCCCCGGTAGCAGAGAATGACGCCGGCAAAGATGGCCGGGGTGTACGCAATGGCAATGACTTTGGAAACGTGTCCGGCCTCAATGCTGATGAAATTATAGGAACAAAAGGCGAAAGCCACGGCCCCCAGAAAACCGAGCCAGACCTCCACGCCCAGCACCATCATCAGGATATAAAAGCCTACCAGGTAAAGCAGAATGAGGTTGGCGGGTTCGGGAAACAGGCCAATGACCATTCGCCCCAGGTGGGTGCTCAGGCTGTTGGGATAGTCGGAAGCAATGAGATAGGCGGGCATCCCTCCGAAGATGCTGTTGGTCCATAAGGCTTGCTTACCCGTTTTTTCCCGGTACTCCAGCACTTCCTGCGCCGCGGCTTTCGCCTGCACCGAATCGTGCTGGGCCAGTCGCTTCCCTTGGAGCAAGGGAGATGCGTAAAGAAAGGTGAGCAAGACAAAACCAAGAAAAGCAATCAAATGTGGGTAAAATCTTTTTACGGACATTTTATTTTTCATATTATTGTGCGTCAAATTCGGAAGGTGAGGCAACAAAGATAGAATGAATGTGCAGTGTGATGCCAAAAGGCCAGTATAAAATTTTCTTCCGAAATGAAGTGTTATTCTGTTCTCTTTGGTCCATTTTTAAAACGGTAAGCTACTCTTCTTAATTGAGTTCAGCATAATTTCGTCGACAGACGTACAATTGATGACAGGCCCAGACGCTCTTCCAAAGCATATCCAATTACCGTTTACGAATCATACAAATAGTTTGCTCAAACGCTTAAGATTTGAGTTTTTACCGCACGCCGGAATGTTTCCGGCGGCAAACGTTGAGATTACATAAATAAAAATTATTCAGATGAAAAAAATAGCTGTGTTTACGTCTGGAGGTGACTCTCCGGGAATGAACGCTTGTATCAGGGCTGTAGTACGTGGTGCGGTTTATCATGAGGTGGAAGTTTTTGGTATCAAGCGGGGTTACGACGGAATGATCCGGGGCGATATTATCCAGATGACTTCTCACTCAGTTAGTAATATTATACAGAAAGGCGGAACGATCCTGAAATCGGCCCGCAGCAAGGAGTTCTTTACGAAAGAAGGTCGGCAACGGGCTTACGACCAGTTGCAGAAACACGAAATTGAAGGCCTGGTGGCCATTGGCGGAAACGGTACCTTTACCGGTGCCGAAATATTCTGCAGCGAATTTGGTATTCCTACGGTAGGTGCCCCCGGCACCATCGACAATGACCTGTACGGAACCGACTACACCATTGGCTTCGACACCGCCGTAAATACGGCCCTGGACGCCATCGACAAAATCCGCGACACGGCCGACTCACACGACCGCATCTTCTTCATTGAAGTAATGGGCCGCGACTCCGGCTACATTGCCATTCAGTCGGGCATTGCGGGGGGAGCCGAACTGGTGATGGTTCCCGAAACCTTTACGCCGGTAAAAGAAGTGGTACATACGCTGAAGCAGGGCTGGAGCCGTTCCAAGACTTCCTCTATCATCGTGGTGGCCGAAGGTGGTGAAGAAGGTGGTGCCGCGCAGGTAGCCGAAAAAATTAAGAAGCAGGTAGACGGCGAAGTGGACATCCGCGTAACGGCCCTGGGGCACGTACAGCGGGGTGGTGCTCCTACGGCTTACGACCGCATCCTGGCCAGTCGCCTGGGCTTGGGTGCCGTAGAAGGTCTGCTGGATGGACAACGGAACGTGATGGCTGGTATTGTCAATAATAAACTGGTGTATACGCCTTTCCACGATACCATTCACAAGCCCAAGCCCATTAGCAAAGAATTCCTTCGCCTGGCCAAAGTGCTGAGCGTATAAAACAGTTTGAGAATTTCAGAGTTGAGGAGTTTAAGAGTTTGAGATCAACACGCCGGCGATTGCTTCCTGCCTGAAGTCTCGAATTTTTGAATTCCTCATTTTATTTCAGTCATTTTATAAAATAATCAAGTTTTGCTTATGGGAATGCTCCCGATCCTGGTGGTACTGGCCTGCGTGATTTTTCTATGGGGAATGGTCAACTACAGCAGCTTCGTGGCGAAGAGAAAACAGATTTCGGACACCCTGGAAGCCCGTTTGTCAGCGCAACAGCAGTTAGGTGAGGTATTTTCCCGGTTAGCTGACTGGGCGCATCGCCACGCCCTGAGCGTTCCGGATGTGCTGTTGCTCTTACCCGACCTGCACGTAGTTCAACCCAAAAAAACCGTAGAATCTTGGTGCGTCGAAGCGGAGGAGTTTCTGGAAAAAGTCCGGCAGACACCCGCATTGGGTCAATCTCAGGAGTTTCGTAATCTGGCTACCGCTTTGGACCAAACGCAGAAAGCCTATCTGTTGGCCCGCAAGCGACACACGGCGGCGGTCAATGGCTACAACTGGGAAGCCCAGCACATGCCATCTAAGATCATCGCCAAGGTCTTCGGGTTCCGGCCGGTGTAGATGATGAGCCAGTCAGCTTTCGCTAATCAACCAATAATATAGCCTTTTCAAAAGGTAGTTACCGGGGTTGGCAGTTGGAAAATGGCGGTTGGAAGGCTCTTTCACCCACTTCTCTTGGGTATTCTTTCACTCAAACAGCTATCATTCTTTACAAGATTGAACCGTCAAGGTGCTTTGCAGTTATGATTGCATTCCAAAGGCACGTTCACTCATTACCAAGCCTGCTTTCAGACCATGAAATTTGCTCCGGAGGAGCAGCCTGTTTATAGGTTTCAATTCACGTTATCCGTTCGGCTCCATCGGAGCCACCTATTGTTATGGTTGAGGCGGCTCCGATGGAGCCTTTATTCGACAGCGCAACTGCATTTTCTATAAACAGGCTGCTCCTACGGAGCTGTCAACTTCAACAATACCCCAGCACTTTATAGACAGTATAACCGACTATTTCGTGAATGAGCGTGCCCCATTTGCCGTAAGCGCCTTCGTTAGGCAGCAGCCACTTGTCGGGGGTAAAGGAGCGTTCGTAGGTTTGAAAATCGGTGCTGAAGGTGTCGGCCTGAATGCCCGCTTTTTGAAAACAGCCTTCTGATCTCCGCATATGAAAGGCCGACGTCACCAGCAGATAACGTTGACCCGGAAAGTCTTTCTTTAGTATTTTAGCCGAAAACAAGGCATTTTCCCGCGTATTCCTTGACTGGTCTTCCAGTATGATGTCCCGTTCCGGCACGTCGGCGGTGCGCAGGAAGCCCGCCAGGTCACCCGCTTCGCTCCCATGCTGCCCATTCAATGACCCACTGCCGCCACTGATCAGTATTTTCTTCACCTTTCCCATTTTATACAACTGCAACGCGTGCGTAATCCGGTCGGCTCCCTTCTCAAAATACGTCCGGTCACGGGGCTGCTTGGTGGAGTTGGTGATGCCGGTGAGCACAATGGCTACGTCATAAGACCCAACACGGGACATGGGCGTTGGCGGAATTTCCCAGAGCAGCAGGGCTTCGTTGACCAGAAAATTATTTCCCAGCAACCACACCAACCCAATACCCAAGGTAAGCAGACGCTTGCGTCGGCGTTCGTTGCGGGTCAGCCGGGCAAACAATAAAATGCCCAATACCCACACCAGGGGCATCATCAGGTAGTACAAAGTCTTGGAAAGAATGAAAAACATGGAATTACGGCGAAGAACAGAGCCGCAAATGTATTAAAGAATGGCAAACGGGCTAATTCTGCCGCAACGTATCAGCGGGAGTAGTCCGGGCGGGGTGGGTCGTATCAGGACGGACGGGAGGAGGAACGGGTTTGGCAAAGTTGTACCGGTCGCGGGCGGGACGGTTTCCGGGCATCTCTCCCCGTTGCGGACCATTAAACCGGTTGGGATTGGTGGTGGCTTTCTTCAGCGCCGGTGCCAGTCCCTTCGATTTACTGGCTCCCCCCAACCCAAAGCTGAAGATGGTGACCCCCTGGGGTCCGTTCACAAAATTGCGGTAGTTATCGAAACCATCCATCTGGGGAATGACGCCCAGAATGCCCTGAGCACGAATTTTGGCTACATTGCTGCGGGCATTTTTTTCATCTTCCGTTTCTACTTTCAGCTCCATAAACTGCTCCTTGAATTCTCCCTCCGTCAGCTTCCGGACGCTTACGCCCTGAAGTAAAATGACATCCTTTTCGAGCAGTACTTCGGTCGTGTATTCCATTCCGGCATAACCACTGGGCAAGCGCACCTTAGCCGGTTTATAACCCACAAAAGTCACGGTCACCACTGAAGAAAGCCCCATGCGCAGGGCAAAAGCGCCGTCTTCCTGAGAAGCCGTGCCGTTGTTATCGTTCTCAATGATGCTGGCAAAATGAAGCGGCTCCCGGGTAGCCTTGTCCAATACCTTTCCCCGCAGAATCACCTGGTTCTGCAAAGCCTGCTGGCCGTACGATGAACCGGTAATGAACCAGCCTATCAGAAGCAGGAAGAGGTATCTGATCATAAGTACTTGTTAGTTAGCGGTCAGCAATCAGCTTTCCGCTATTGGCTTTAAGATAAGTTCAGGTGGCCCGACTGGGTTATCAAGCATTCATCTCATCGACGCATTATAAACGAAAAATGTTCAATGCTGGTGTAAATATGGCGGCACTGAACATCTTGCGCTATCGAATACACGGATGTGGTGTGCACGGTACGGCCCAGTTTACAACGCAAGACCGAAGTCCTACGCGATGCATCTATTCCAACGTTCATCCTCCAACATCACTCCCTCACTTACTTCGCTACAATCAGCTCCTTCCGCTTCTTCACAATGTCGCAGGCAGTAAAAATGGCTTCGCGCATGGATGTTTCGTCGGCCTGGTTTTTACCGGCAATGTTATAGGCCGTCCCGTGGTCGGGCGAAGTACGTACCACCGTCAGTCCCGCCGTAAAGTTGACCCCGTCTTCAAAGGCCAGGGTTTTGAAGGGAATCAGGCCCTGATCGTGGTACATGGCCAGCACGGCATCGAACCGCTTGTAGCTGCCCATGCCAAAGAAACCATCGGCCGGGAAGGGGCCGTAGAGCAGCATGCCTTTGTTTTTAAGCGCCTGGATGGCCGGCGTAATGACTTCCTGCTCTTCCTTTCCCAGCAGCCCTTCTTCACCCGCGTGCGGATTGAGTCCCAGCACGGCAATCTGGGGCTTCTGAATGCCAAAATCCTGTTGCAAGGATTTGGCCATGAGCTGTATTTTATTGATGATCCGCTCCCGGTTGAGTTTAGCCTTGACCTGTTCCAGGGGAATGTGGCCGGTCACCACGCCCACGCGTAGTCTTTCGCTGACCAGAAACATCAGGCTGTCGGGCTTTCCTTCTGTGGCGGAAAACAGTTCGGCAAAGAATTCGGTATGACCCGCGTACTTAAACTCCTCATTCTGAATGTTCGACTTGTTGATGGGGCCGGTTACGATGGCTTCGATGTGATTGTTCTTTAGATCGGCTGCTGCTGCCTTCAGCGCCAGCCAGGCCCCTTCGCCGGCTTCCTTGGTGACTTTGCCCGGCTCAATTTCCAGATTCTGGTCGTCCCAGCAGTTGATGATGTTGGTCCGCTTGTGATTGGCCTGATCGGGCGACTTGATGGGATTCAGCATCCAGTCTTCCAGGTTGAGCAGTTTGCGGTACTTAGTCAGTACCTTCATCGAACCATAAATAATCGGGGTACACACGCGCAACATTTTACTGTCGGAGAGGGATTTGAGTATCACTTCCGGTCCGATGCCGTTGTAGTCGCCAATGGTAATTCCAATCAAAGGCTTATGGTTCTGGTCATTCATTGCTAAAGGATATGGCTTGAAGATAATTAAGGTTCCGTTTTATTTATTCAATCAACCGCCCGAAGCCCTTTCATTCCGCTTGCCCATCTAATGGCAGACGCAAACGAAACGCCGGGGGTTGCATCTGCCCGCCCGTTTATTCGTCCGAATGGGCCAGGCGGACCGTTGTTGCTACGATTCGGTTCAGGCTTCGACCCGGCTTTTCAGAAAGTGATAGAGCAATCGGACGCCCAGACCGGTTCCATTCTTTCCGCGGTAGCTGTCGGTACCAGACAGAAAAGCACCACCGGCGATGTCCAGGTGGATCCAGGGATAGCTCACAAAGTGCTCCAGGAATTTGCCTGCGGTAATGGTACCCGCCTCTGGTCCGCCAATGTTCTTCATGTCCGCAATGTCCGACTCAATCTGCTTGCCGTATTCTTCCCAGAGCGGAAACTCCACCATCCGTTCGTACACTTCCTCTCCGCTCTGCATCAGCGCTTTCCGCACCTCTTCCGGCGCCGTGCCCATCATCGCGATGCCTTCCTTGCCGATGGCCCTGACGGCAGCTCCGGTCAGGGTAGCCAGGTCAATCACCAGTTCGGGCTCATAACGGGTGGCGTAGCTCAGGGCATCGGCCAGGATGAGGCGGCCTTCCGCGTCGGTATTGAGAATTTCGACGGTTTTTCCGTTGTGCATCGTAATGACATCGCCAGGCGTAATGGCGTTGCCGTCCGGCCGGTTTTCCGTGGCGGGGATCAGTCCGACCACGTGCAGGGGCACGTTGTTCATCGCCAGGGCGTACATCGCGGCCGTGACGGCAGCGCCGCCGGCCATATCGCACTTCATGGTTTCCATACCCGCCGACGTCTTGATGCTCAACCCGCCCGTATCGTACACCACGCCCTTGCCCACCAGCACGTAGGGTTTGGCATTGCGGGCGTCGCTAGGCTTGTATTCCAGCACGTTAAACGTAGGCGGGTTGGGGCTTCCCAGGTTCACGGCCATGAGCCCTCCCATTTTCAGACTTTTGATCTTCGACTTGCTGAACACTTCCACGTCAAAACCGGCGCGTTCGCCCAGGGTGGAGATTTCCTTGCTGAACTGTTCGGCCGTCAGGTAATAGACCGGCTCATTCACCAGATCACGGGCAATCATCGTGGCCTCAATCAAATTGGAAAGCTCCTTCAGCCGATGGGCGGTCAGTTGCTCATCGATCAGCAGCATGCTCTGCAGGGAATTGGCCTTCTTGGTAGTTTTGTACTTCAAAAATTGGTAGCTGCTGAGACAGAGGCCTTCAGCAAGAGCAAGCAGATCTTCGGTACCAGTTAGTGAAGTGAGTTGTAGTACCTGCGCCCGCGTATCGGAAAGCACTTTAAACAGATCAAAGCCCGCCTGTCGCAGGTCCTCCTGGCGTCGGTACGGGGGACGGTTCTGATTTTCCTTGTAGACAAAATAAATGCTCCGGTCGTAATGGTTCAACTGCACGACGGAAGCTTTGCGTCCGATTTTGCCCTTCACAAACTCCAGTTCTTTTTCGTGCTGACAATACGGACTGATATCGGAATCGGCTGAAACAATGACAGCCAGGTCTTGTTGGGTGGAAAGCGTATCGGATAATTGCAGGGTTGGCAGCATGGGTACGAATCAGGATGCGCGGCTTGGGGCGTCAGGCGTGATTCTCAGGCGCTTTTCACAAAAAATCGTACCGATTGCCGGTATGTTCCCTTTGAAAAACCCATCCTGCACGGAAACACTGATTGAATACCTCAACCGCTAATGGATTTGCTTGGCAATTTATGAAGTAAAGGATGAAATGCACAAATTTTCTTGCCCCGCCCGGAAAACCATCTTTTTTATCACTTATCATTGCATCGTGGCAGGTTCAAGCTGCTCTTATACCTAGGCTTTTATTCCGTTCATGGCACCTTCTCCCCTTCAGATTCTGATTGCTGATGAAATGTTTCCTTCCCTGATGCCCCTGCTGGAGCAGTTGGGTTTCCGGGTCGATTATCAACCGTCCATTACCCGGGCACAAATGCTGGAATGCATTGGCGCTTACCAGGGGCTGATCATCCGGAGCAAGACCGTGCTGGACCGGGAAATGCTCGACCGCGCGGCTTCACTGCAGTTTATCGGGCGGGCGGGGGCCGGACTGGACCTGATCGACCTGGACGTTGTGGCCCAACGCAACATCCAGCTGATGAATGCACCCGAAGGCAACCGCGATTCGGTGGCCGAACACGCCGTGGCAATGCTTCTCTGCATGCTCAACCACCTCATCCGGGCCGATCGCGAAGTGCGCCAAGGCATCTGGAAACGCGAAGCGAACCGGGGAACGGAAATCGGGGGAAAAACGGTGGCACTCATCGGCTACGGCAACACCGGTCAGGCTTTTGCCAAGCGGCTCAGCGCTTTTGGTTGCCGTGTGCTGGCATACGACGCCCACCGGGATGCCTACTCCGACGACTGCGCTACCGAAAGCAGTATGGAAGAAATTTTCGCCGAGGCCGATGTGCTCAGCCTGCACATTCCCCTGAACGAACAAACGCGGATGCTGGTCAATGACGCTTATCTGAACCGTTTCCGGAAAAATATCTATGTGGTCAATACCGCCCGGGGTGAAGTGTTGTCGCTGGAAGCTTTGCAAAGAGGCATTGAAAGCGGCAAAGTGCTGGGTGCCTGCCTGGACGTGCTGGAAAACGAAAGGATCCATCAACTGAGTCCGCCGCAGCAAGCCACTTTCAATTTTCTGGCTCAGTCGGACCGGGTGATTCTGACGCCCCACATCGCGGGCTGGACCCACGAATCTTACCAGCGCATCAACGAGGTGCTGGTTCAAAAGATTGGACAATTGCTAAAAAGCGGGGTAATTGGTTGATCGAGAGCGCCTCTGATTGCACAACACGTTGCCAGGCTCTCCGCCCCGCGCGGAGTGATTATCGGCCTACTCTCCTACGGATTTTTTTTACAAACCGAATGTGTATATGCCAGTCAACAAGGCAACTCCTTGGATAAAATGGTTGCTGAGCCTGATCGTCCTCATTACGGTCGCCATATCCGGGCTTTGGCTCAATAGCCGATCCAGCCGGGTACCGCTCGAAGGGTAGGCCGACCGGGTAGTGGTATTAAAAAGCCAACGCGAAATGCATTTCTTTCGTAAGAATCAATGTATTTTTCGGTGCACCATTGCTTTGGGAGATAACCCATCGGGACACAAGCAGCAGGAAGGCGACGAACGGACTCCCGAAGGGACTTACACGCTGGATTGGCGGAATAACAAGAGCCTATGCTATAAATCCATCCATGTTTCTTACCCGAATCAGGCGGATCAGCAAAGGGCACAAGCCCTGGGAGTGCCACCGGGAGGCAACATTATGATTCACGGTCTGCCCAATGGCTGGGGCTGGCTGGGCAGAATGCACCGCTGGAAAGACTGGACGGATGGCTGCGTGGGTGTCACCAATAAGGAGATGGATACGATATGGACTCTGGTCGACAATGGTACTCCCATTGAAATTAAACAATAGGCTGATTTTTCTTCCGTCGCGTATCTCAAGTTAAAAAAGGGTTCATTCATTTTTAATTTATCTTTTTCATTTACACGCATTATGCAAAAGCAGCTGCTCTTCGTCATCAATCCCATCTCCGGCGACATCGACAAATCTGAAACCGAGCAACTGTTGAAAGACTTTTGTGCCGTCAATCAATTCGGATTCTCACTCTACCAAACCACCGGAGAGGATGATAAAATCAAGCTTGAGGCGCAAATCAGTCAGCTGCGCCCCAACGCGGTCATTGCCGTAGGTGGAGACGGCACGGTGAACCTGGCAGGCACATCGCTGATTGGGAAAGAGATTGCCCTGGGTATTGTGCCTTTGGGTTCGGGAAATGGCTTATCGAAGGACCTGAAAATTCCCCAGGATTTTGACGCAGCCCTGGAAGTCATTGCTGAATTTTACATACACGCCATCGACACCTTGGAACTGAACGGCCATCCTTCTCTCCATCTCAGCGACGCCGGATTCAATGCCCTGATCGTAAAGCGGTTTTCGGAAGGTGAAACGCGGGGGCTGGCTGGTTACGCCTTCCACGTACTGCGCGAATACGTGAACTACCAGCCCAAGTACTACGAAGTCATCACCGACCGGGAAGAATTCAAGGGAAAGGCGTTTATGGTCACCGTCGCCAATGCCAATATGTTCGGTAGCAACGCTACCATCAATCCGACCGGCAAGGTAGACGACGGGGAGTTTGAGGTCTGTATTCTGGAGGAATTTCCCAAAGCCGAAGGCGTAGCCATTCTCTACGACCTGTATACCGCCGGCATTCATACTTCACTCCGTAGCCGGATTCTGCACTGCACCCGGGCGACCATCTTCAATATGGAAGGAGAACTGACCCAGATCGACGGAGAGCCGGTGGAACTGGGAAAAACCATCGAAGTTACCATTAAGCCCCAAAGCCTCCGTATCCTCCTGCCCCGGGATGCATTCGATTAGCCGCCCTTGGGATATCCGGCCACACGCGGGCTGAACTCACTCAGAAATCACCGATAGCGGGGGAAAAGCGGTTGGGACTGCGGTCTTCCACTCTTTCCATGCTCAGCTTTTTCCGGAACATCACCAGCCCCGGAGCTGGCTGCGTTTCACTGCGGAGGTCGGGTTCCAGCACGCTCATCCAGACGTCTCCATTGTGCATGAAGTCGATGCGGAAAAACCCTTTGTGGGCGTGTACAAAAGAGGCTTTGCCTCCCTTGTGCACGTATGAAGTCTTGCTGCCCGAACCGCTGACAATGAAGTGACGGGAGCCTTTTTCAAAATACTGTAGGTTGTGATCGTGGCCGGCGGCGTAGATCAGGTTGCGGTGGTGCTTGAATATGGACAGCAGGCCCCTGCGCATGCGCCGGTAGCGCGGGTGCGACATGTCTTCGTGAGCACCGAAAAACCGTCGGTACAGTGGATACAGCGAACCCGCGAAGGGAATGGGAATGTACAGTTTCTTGTGCGCCGCCGTCAGCGGAAACAGGTGGTGCTTCATCGTAAACTTCCCTCCGTGTAGGGCGTTGCTGTACAGTGGATGGTGCGCCGCTACCAGTATCTTCCGGTGCCGGTTTTCGGCGAAAGCCTGGTTGAGCAGCTGCAGGAAGTGCGTTTCGTTTCGGGCCTGGCAATTGTACTGCTTACCTACCGGACGCAAACCGCGTTGCACCCACCACTGCGTATTGATCACAATGAGCAGCACTTCCTCCGTCAAATCAATCAGTACGGGACCCGGACAACCCTGGTCGGGTAAGTACACGTCCGGCTGTTTCAGGTACTGCTCCACGTATTCTTCCTGCCGCAGGGCGTACGAATAGCCGTTGCTCCGTCCCTTGTTCCAGTCGTGGTTGCCCGACAGAAAATGCACCTTGCCTTTGAAATCCAGAAACAGGTCCAATTGTACTTTCAGCCGCTTTTCCGAAATCTCCCGCAGTCGATGCCCTTCCGGAGGCAGTCCGCGGGGATACACGACATCGCCCAGAAACAGGACCGTTGTGCGGTCTTCGATCAACCGCATCTCCTGGTTGATCAGGCGGAGAATGGGGTCTTCCGATTCCAGGGCCGGCATGCCCATATCACCGATGAGCAGCACCGAATAATCGGCTTCGCTCAGGTCCGGAGCGGGCAGGGTATACCAGTTGCGCTCAGCCCGGCGGTAGTAAGGATGCTTGCCGCGCCAACGGTCACGAATATTTCGGGGATTCAGGTTCATACGTCACGGGAACGATAGTCGGTATAGTTTCTAACCGATTTTTCTATCAGGATGTTCAGCTCAGGCGCTTTTTAAGGGCAAATGCAGAGGCTCAGATTCGTTCGTCGAGAGACAAAAATCTAAGTAATCATCCTTTTCTACACCTGTCTATAGGGGAAGCTGGTTATTTGGGCTAAAAACTCTTTTTGCAAAATCAGTAAAAGAACAAAGGAATAGATGAGCCTGTTACTGGAAAGAATAATAGCCAATCATCGCCTCGTATTTCTACTTCGGCTTAATACGCACAACTTGATCACCTCTCTGAACAATCAGTTCGCTGTTTACGCGCTTTTTGAAATTGATTAACGGGTCATACGCTTTATTCATGCCCTCAATCACTTTTTGCTGAGTCTCGATCCTTTTATAAGTCTGCCTACTGCTGACCTTAAGTTTTGCGCTATTGTAAATGAAGTGATTCGTAAATTGCGGCGAACCTCACTGTTATTATTTACAATTTTCTCTTATCAATTGATCGGCTTGATTGTCACCAAGTTTCTTTGCGGCTTGAAAATCTTTGCAGGCTCCATTCAAATCATTGATTTTTAGCTTTGAAAGCCCTAAAAACCTTCGCAATTCAGGAGAGTTATCGTCTAGTTGGACACAAGTTTCAAAGTCCTTTTTTGCACTCATAAAATTTTTTGTCTCCATTTGAATAATTCCTCTATTTACCAGTGCATTAATCGATGTCGGTTCAAGTTGGATGGCTTTTGAGTAGTCGGATATAGCCTTTGAATAATCCCTCGTTATTTGATACAAATGCGCCCGGTTACTATACGTCATTGCATCTGTTGGATCTAACTCAATTGCTTTGTTGTAAGCTTTCAATGCTTTCTCTGTGCTTTTAGCGTTCATAAAAAAATAGCCCAATTTTTTGAAAGCGAAAGAATTAGCTGGGTTTATTTCTGTTATTCTGGAATAAGCAGCGATTGTACCATCATAATCCTTTAACTGCTCTTTACAATCTGCTATACGTTGATAACAAATTTCTGAACGAGATTTTGTTTTATCCTTCGCAATCGCCAGTTGATAAAATCGCGCTGCTTCTTCACTTTTACTTTGCATGTCCATCAGTGCCGCAAAACCAAAGTAGCTATCCGGAAACTCAGGACTTAACAGCCAAGCCTGGTTGAAGCGTTTCATCGCAGTACCTAAATTATTGTTATAAAAGTACCGCCAGGCCAGGTCAATCTGCACGTTTACAGCACTGTCAATTGTGCCAAATTGCTTTAAACTAAGTTGAATAAAGTTTTGGTCTAACTTTTTGTACTCTTCATTTTTTGGCACTTCTCCGTACATGGGTTTTGTATTGTCAACCTGTTGCCCACAGACAGCAGTACCAAATAAAATAGGTATCAAAGCAAACAGGAAAATAAATGACGGAATTGATTTCATTGATAAAATAGCAGTGTCAAGGTAGTTGAGAATTTTCAGGCCATCAGTTCTGAAATGGAAGTACCAACAGTAATCACTACAAAACCAGTTGACCTAAAGATGGATTAATAAGTCCATTGACTATTTATCCGAACCCATTTGATTTCGGATCAACTGATTACGCCCCTACAACTTCAGCAGTTTCGCGGAAAAAGTAGCACCGCTTTCGGAGACAACCCGAAGAAAGTAATAGCCGGGAGCCAGTTGGAGGGTACTCAGCGGAAGGGTATTCAGTTCATTGGCCAGCGGCCCCGTCCAGAGCTGCTTGCCGATGGCATCGGTGAGGGTGGCGGTGTAGAGCTGGTTTTTTGGGAAAGTGCCCAGCCATACCTTCGGATCTACCTGGGTACCTATGGGATTGGGAAACACAAAAGAACTTTCATTGAGATTCTTTGCCAGATCGGCCATATCGGCGGCCTTCACAAAATTCGGAATGCCGTAACCCAGCAACGAATCGGGGCGGCTGTACTGGCTGGCCGACCGCTTCAGGTAGTCAATCACCTGCATATTGTTGAGCTGGGGAAAAGCCTGCCAGAAGCCGGTAGCCAGGCCGGCCAGCACCGGAGAGGCGAAAGAAGTGCCACTGGAAGTAATGATGCCGCTGGCAGAAGTGCTCACTACTGCTCCCTGCCCCAAAGCCGCTAGGTCCGGCTTGATGCGCCGGTCTGCCGTGGGGCCTTTGGAACTGGTGAAGGCCCGCTGCCGGTCTTTGTTGACTGAACCCACGGCGATGATGGAATCGGCGTCGGCGGGGGCGGATACGTACTGCCAGAAGTTAGCGCCTTCGTTGCCGGCACTATTGACCACCAGGATGCCTACCGAAGCGGCCCAGTCGGCTGCCCGGGTGACCAGAGCTTTGTCACCGTCCAGGTCGGCGTAAGCATAGTTCTGAGCGGCATCATCGAAAGTAGTATAGCCCAGCGAAGAGTTGATGACGTCTACCCCGGCGCTATCGGCGTATTCGGCGGCCATGAGCCAGTTGGCCTCTTCGGTCCGCGTTTCGGAAGAAGCGTCTTCCGTGCGCAACAGGATGTAGCTGGCTTTGAAAGCCGTGCCGATGAGTTTGCCTTCCGTGTATCCGGCCATGGCCCCCAGTACGTGCGCCCCGTGCGAATCGTCTTCGTAGACGCCGGCTTCGCGGTGCACAAAATCGTAGGTGCTCAGCACGCGGTTGTCGGCAAAGAGGTGCTGAAAATGGGTGAGTTTGTTGGCATCGCGAAAGCCGGCATCCAGAATGGCGACCAGCATGCCTTCACCCCGGAAACCCCGGCTGTGCATTTGGTCGGCACCGATCATGGCCACCTGGTCAAGCGAAGGTCCGTATACCAGGCTGGGCGTATCTTTTTTTACTGACTCAGTACTTAATGGTAAATTTTGCTCCCGCATCGTTCCTTTCAGGCTTTGCCGTCCCGAAGTACGTCCGGAAGATTCGCGGCGGGATTGGTTGAGTGGCGTTTTGCCTTCCAATCCTTTCACAAAGGGAAGTTGCAGGATGTTTTGCAAAGTGGCGGCGTCGGTTTGTACCATCACAGCATTGAGCCAACGCGACGTAAACCAGACCTGCGCCCCGGTAGTTTTGACTGCCTCTACGTAGGCCGGATCGACGGGCAGGTCACGAACGGTCAGGGGAATGTTCTGCTTCAGCCGGCGCTGCACGGAACGGGGAGAAAGAAACTGGGAAGGGTTGTCGAGGTTGTACGGGGTCTGCCCTTTGTCTTTGAGCAGCACCAGGTATTTTTTGGAATCGGTCTGGGCGTAGGAAGAGGTAACAATGAAAGTCAGTAAAAGAAAAGTAAAGTAATACCAGGGTGATCCGGGGCGCTCAACGCGTTGCCGTTTCGAAGCTGACAAAACGGGGATCATTGACGTATTCAATCCGTCCGGCTGGTACTCTTTATTCATTTCCATATCCAATGATTTTTTGCGTGCGCCTGGTGCCGAAATCAATCTGCCCCTGGCCCAGGCATTGGGAGTCGGAACAGTACTGAACAATTAATTTTTCGTGGTAAATCAGGCCAATGTTACGGGCGTACACTTCGATGCGCTTGTCCTGCCCCACCAGGCTGGAGTCAGTGCTTTGCAGTACGGTAAGGGTTTCGTCGAAGGGCTGCCCATCCACGGTGAAAGGTTTGGAAACGTCTTTCAACCGGAACTCATCCGCTTCCCGGTCGTTGTACACATTTCCATTCCATTTCAGGCCATCACTTACCGGAAAAACGATTTTAACGAAGGGAATGTTGTTCTCTACCCGAATCGCCTGCGTGGCACTGCGCCTGGCCGTCCAGACGGAATCCAGCACCCAGGCACTACCCGCCTGCGGACGCGAAAACCGTTCGATGCGGTAACTCTCTTTTCCGGTCAGATCCGTAAAGGTATCGGCTACTACTTCTTTCACCTGGTAACGCCGGGTCACCGGGGCGTTGGTGAGCGAATAAGTGACGTCGGTGAGGTCATACAAGGCATAGCGACCCACTTCGAGCGGAAAGAATTCGTAGCCCAGTTGCCCGGGTTTTACTTCTGCCAGTTTAGAGCAGGAAGACAGAAAGAGGGCCAGACCCAACGCCCCCAAAAAGAAAATGCGATGCAGGCGACCAACAGACAGGAATAGTAACATTTTTCTCATCCAACTAATATACAATGTCTGACCAGGCCTTACAAAGGCCCGTGGCTTGGGCACAAAGTCCACAATGTAAGGAAATGCAACCGGGAGAAACGAATGGATATCCGCAATTGATTCTCTGCCATTTACCTAAGCCATCTGCTGCGCTGCCAAGGAATGCATTTCATCTGATAAAGTAAATAGGCTCATCCGTCACCCGGGTACATTCCGGCGGAGCGGTGAGACCCCATGTGACGGATGAGCACAGAATTGCTTTCTTACCCCTGTTGCCGGAAACTGGAGGTGATCCAGCCGCCGCCGATGACGTCGTTGCCTTCATAGAACACGGCGGCCTGTCCGGGCGCAATGCCGTTGACGCCTTCGTGGAAAAGCACTTTCATCCGGTCGCCTTCCTGCACGATAGTAGCGGGCGTTCCAGCGTCTTTGTACCGTACTTTGGTGACGGTTTCAGTGGGTTTGCCAATCAGGTCGGGGTACTTCACCATATTGAGTTTACTCACCCACATGCCGTCGCGCTCCAGGTCCTTGTATTCGCCCAGCACTACCCGGTTGGTTTCCTTCTGGATTTCAGTTACAAATACCGGCTTTCCCAGGGCAATGCCCAGGCCTTTGCGCTGCCCGACCGTATAAAAAGGATAGCCTTCGTGACGACCGACCACAGTACCGTCTTCCAGCACGAATTCACCACCGGCGACTTCCGCTTCCAGACCCGGCACCCGCCGTTTCAGGAAGCCTCGGTAATCGTTGTCGGGCACGAAGCAGATTTCGTAAGATTCCGCTTTATTGACCAGGTCCATAAAGCCCCGTTCAACGGCCATCTGCCGGATTTCTGACTTCCGCAAATGTCCCAGCGGATATTGCGTGCGACTCAGACTTTGTTGTGAAATGCCCCAGAGGGCATACGACTGGTCTTTGCTTTCGTCAACACCTTTGGAAATGACGTAGCGTCCGTTTTCTTCGCGAATGTTGGCGTAGTGTCCGGTGGCAATAAATTCGCATCCCAGCATGTCGCCCCGGCGCAGCAGGGCGTCCCACTTGATGTGCGTGTTGCACAACACGCAGGGATTGGGCGTGCGGCCTTCCAGGTATTCGCCGGTAAAATGATTGATGACGTAGTCGCCGAACTCTTCCCGGATGTCCAGGATGTAGTGCGGAAAGCCGAGGTTGACGGCCACGTTCCGCGCATCGTTGATGGAATCGAGGCTGCAGCAGCCCGTTTCCTTCTTGGAACCGCCCACGGTGACGTAATCCCAGGTTTTCATGGTCATACCCACCACTTCGTAGCCTTGCTCATGCAACAGAACCGCCGCCAGTGAGCTGTCGATCCCGCCGCTCATCGCGACCAGTACTCTTCCGTGTTTACTCATACATTTTTTAAGTTGATGAGTGTATGAGTAAAAAGTTGATGAGCAGCATGAGCTCTATTCACTCATACACTCATCAACCTTCAACTCATCTACTCAACTGATTGATTCTCTTACTTTCTGGGTGTATTCGCGCAGGGCGGTCTTGAAATCGACGCCCGTGCTTTCCATCTGCTCCAGAATCCAGATGGCGGCTAATATATGGGTGAGCTTTTCACCCTCATCGTACCCTTCCACTTCAAAGGGCAGGGGCTTTTCGTCGATCAGCGCTTCTTCTGCTTCTACCAGTTTGTCTACGGGTACCGTTTCAACTAATCTTTTTATGACCGGAATTTTCATGAATGGATTGCATTTTAAATGAAACACTCGGGAAAACCCTCCAAAATTCTTACCAAATGGATCCGTTTCCCTGACTGTTTAAATTGAAAATATCAGTTTAACTTACTTAATAATTCCACCAGGGCTTCCTCTTTGCTGGTAGAAAGTGCCTCTACCAGTTGCCCGTTCCGGAATACGGCAAAGTAAGGTAAAGTAGTGACTCCGGCTGCTTTACGGGCCTGCGGATTTTTCTCCGCGTTGACATCCAGGAAAGCTACGTCGGAAAATCGCTCATCGGCCGCCAGACGTTTGTACTTAGGAGAAAAAAGCTTACAGCTACCGCACCAGTCGGCATAGTATTTCACCACCACCTTGGGATGCGCTGCAAGTTGTTCACTGAATTCCGCATCGGAAATCTGATTCACTGACATACTTGAGTTAATAATTTAGAACAAACATTTTATACCAATGGGTGTGATGAAGTGTTGATTCTGAAGCTGAGATTCAGACTGCTGCAAAGGTAACCGTTTTTGCGTTGAGGAAGAAATGGTCTGGGCGCATCCGATTCAACACGAAGGGAAAGTTTTTTGTTCTGAAAGCGGTAGGTTTTTCATTTCCCGGTACTTTTGCGGGCTACTTGGCTCCGTGTGCCCATTCAGTACTAATCAATTCTAAACCGATGGCTTTAAAGACTTTTGTAAAAATTGGCAGTATCAGCAACCTGAGCGATGCCCGCTACTGCGCGGGAATGGGCGTGGATATGCTGGGCTTTTCCCTGGACCCTTCCTCACCAGACTTCGTTTCTGAAACGGCTTTTAAAGAGATTGTCGGCTGGGTGGCGGGTGTCAAAATCGTGGGTGAACTGGGCAATCTGGACACCGAAGAAGCCGCCGACCTGATCACCCGATACCGGGTAGACTATCTGCAAACGGACAATCCCCGGCAGGTGGCCGCGCTTTCTGCGTTGAACGTGCCATTGATCCTACGGGCTGACTTTGCCGAAAACAGCCAGTCTTCGCTCAAGGAAATCTGCGCCGGAAACCAACCCTACGTCGATTTTTTCCTGCTGGAGTCCGACAACGTGGTACTGACCGAATTTGAAATGTCTTTCCTGAGAAGGCTGTCATCCAAATACCCCATTTTGCTCGGCTTCGGTTTCGGAGCGGCCAACATTCACTTTCTGCTCGAAGAGCTTCCCATCAGGGGAATTGCCATGCGCGGCAGTCAGGAGATCAAACCCGGCCTGAAAGACTTCGACGAACTGGCTGAAATCCTGGAAGCCATCGAGACGGAGGAATAGTAGCTTTTAGCGGGATTGCCGGCTGATAGCGAAAAGATACGTTCGGGGCACTTCGGCTCCGCTCACACCACGTTTTTTACCTTTCACTGTTCAGACCTGACAGGTTTTGGAAACCTGTCAGGTCTTCCTTTTTATACTTCTAACATTTCTACTTTGCGAAAGTCATGGCTTTGATGGGCTGGATGCGGGTGATGATGACGGTGGGGATGATCAGTACAACCGTGACCAGCAGCAGCGTAGCCAGGTTGAGCACCACGATGACCGGCCAGTTCCATTCGATGGGGACGGCATCCATGAAATAGTTGATCGGATCGAGGGGAATGAGGCGGAAGCGATCCTGCAGGTAGCAGAGGCCAATGCCCAATACGTTGCCGATCAGCAGGCCGCGGGTGATGAGACTGAGGCCGTTGTACAGAAATATCTTCCGGATCTGCCAGTCGGTGGCCCCTACGGCTTTGAGCATGCCGATCATCGAAGTGCGCTCCATCATCAGGATGAGCAGAATGGAAATCATGTTGAAACAAGCCACGAACAGAATCAGTGTCAGGAAGACCACCACGTTCCGGTTGAGCAGCGACAGCCAGTCGAACAGCGACAAGTACTTGTCGGTAATTTTGATCACGCCCATATCCTGGTCCATCTCATCGAACACCAGGTTGTAGGCCGGGTCGAGCCGGTTGAAGTCAGTTACGAAGATTTCGTAGCCGCCCACCTGGTCGGGCTTCCAGTTGTTAAGCCGCTGCACCAGCGAAATGTCGCCGATGATGAGCGTATTGTCTACTTCATCCAGCCCCGTTTCGTAAATACCTTTTACCAGCAGTTTGCGCACGCGGGGTGGTTTCTGCACGAAATACATCAGCAGCGAATCGCCCGGCTGGATACGGAGCTTATTGGCGATGCGCCGACTCACAATGATTTCGCTGGAATAGCCGGAGTCGGGAAAATGCACGACATCGCCACTGACCATGGTTTTCCGGAAAGCATCCCAGTTGAAATCACGTCCCACGCCTTTGAGTACCGCTCCCAGAATTTCGTCGTCCGTTTTGAGCATCCCTGCCTTGTGTCCGAACACCTGAATGTGTTTTAATAAAGGCCCCGGTTTGAAGTTCTTATACAGATCGGCTTTGGTAGAGATGGGAATCTCTTCGTAGGAATTGTTCAGCGTAAACTTAGTGACCTGGATGTGCGCCCCGAAGCTGAATATCTTCTGCATAATGACCGACTTGAATCCACCCAAAATGGCAAAGGAAATGATCATCACCGTCAATCCGATGGCTATACTGGCTACCCCGATTCGGGCTACTGTCGACGAAAAGGAAGCTACTTTGGTTTGCCGGATGCGCTGGGCAATGAAATAAGATAGATTCAATTTGGGTAAAGGAATGTTTTGATTTGGCCAAAGGTAAATATTTCCTGGCCTTGTTCACCAATTCCATGGATGAGTCAGGCCAGATAACCGGAATATATTCACCAGACTTACCAAATGCTGAAAACCGGCAAAGGCTTTGCCGCATTTCTGAGCCCATAACGGCCAGGCCATCCGGTTTGTTGAGCGAAAACGGCTAAAATTAACGACGCACGTTCGCACCAAATGTGTATAAAGGGTTATTGAGCCAGCCTTGTTTTCTTCCAATCTTTACAACAATTCAATTGCCTCCTCTATACCTGATTCTTCATTCTTCACCTTAGCAATACTGCTTATGGTAGCCCCTCACAAATTACGCAAATCGGCACTGCTGGCCTTGGGCCTGGTGGTTGCCTTTTTTATCGGTTGGGAATGGTTTTGTCGCCAACTGGGCTATGAGATTTCCTTCACCGATTCGGTAGGTCTCTGGGCCGACCAGCGCGACCGGCTGAACACCGAAAAAGAGGCCGATGTCATTATCGGGTCTTCGCGCATTCTGTTCGGAATCAATCTGAAAGTATGGGAAGAAGAGACGGGCGAAAAGCCAGTACAACTGGCCATGCCCGGCACCAATCCGGTGCCCCTGCTTGGTGAAATCGCCAACCACAGCGACTTTCGGGGTAAACTGTACTTTGGGGTTACGCCGTCTTTGTTCTACGCCCCTCCGCAGGCTTTTAATACGCTACGAGCGACCGAAAGGCTGAAAAAATATCACCAGTACACGCCTTCCCAGCGGTTCGGCCACCGGGTAGGAACTATCCTGGAAGAAAAGCTGGTGTTTGTGGATGAGAACGAATTGGGATTGCAAGCCTGGCTGGACCGCCTGCAGGACAACGTACTACCGCAACGCCCGGGCGTGATGCGCATTCCGCCTCCTTTTGCCGAACACTTTACCATTTCCGGACGTGACCGGCAGGTGTACATTACTAATCGATTTATGGCAGACACCAGCCTGCAGAATCATCAGAAGCGGGTCTGGCGATTTATGGCTCAACTGGGTGCCAAACAGGGGCCCATGCCCGATTCAGTCCGCCGGGGCATTATCCGCTCGGTAGCTGCCAACGTGAAAAAGATCCAGCAGCGGGGTGGAGAAGTCATTTTTATCCGCATGCCTTCTTCCAATGAATTGTTGATGGGAGAAAACCGGGGCTTTCCGCGTGCCCTGTACTGGGACAGCCTGCTGGTAGCTTGCCAGAGCCGGGGTTACTACTTTGAAGACTACCCGGAACTCCGGAACTTCAAGCTTCCCGAAAATTCGCACCTGTCGCCCGACGATGCCCGCATATATACCCGCCATCTGCTGGAAATTATGCGGCGGCCAGGAGCTGTCCCCGTTCCCGTCATTGTCAAAACCCAGCCTTAAACCCACCCTACTATGCTGTTCAATTCACTCACCTTCATCGTTTTTCTGCTGGTGGTTTTGCTGCTGCACAACCTGCCTTTTTCCTGGAAAATCAAGAAAATCAATCTACTGGTGGCCAGCTACCTGTTCTACATGGCCTGGAATCCGCCCTTTGTGGTGCTGCTCTGGCTATCTACCCTGGTAGACTATCTGGTAGGTTTGCGACTGGGGCGGGAAGACCGGCCGGCGCAGCGGAAGGCGCTCCTGCTGATCAGCCTGCTGGTGAACCTGGGCTTGCTGGGGTTCTACAAATACGGCGGTTTTCTGCTCGAAAATTTTACGGCGCTGCTCCAGCTGGCCGGTGTGGAGTTCCGCCCCGCCCCACCCGACATTGTGCTACCGGTGGGTATTTCCTTCTATACTTTCCAGACATTGTCTTATACCCTGGACGTGTACCACCGGAAAGCCGTTCCGGAAAAGTCGCTGCTGGATTTTTCTCTGTTCGTTACTTTCTTTCCACAACTGGTGGCGGGCCCCATCGTGCGGCCCAACGACCTGATTCCGCAGTTCAAACAACCCGTTACGGCTACTGCCAGCCAGTTGACCTGGGGCTTTTTCCTGCTCTCTTTGGGTCTGTTTATGAAAGTAGCCCTGGCCGACGCCCTGCTCTCCGGTCCGGCCGACACCGTATTCCGTGAACTGCGGCCATTACTGGCCGGTGATGCCTGGCTGGGCGTACTGGCCTTTGCCGGACAAATCTTCTGCGACTTTGCCGGTTACTCCACCTGCGCCATCGGGGTGGCACTGTGCCTGGGCTTTATTCTGCCGGAAAACTTCCGCTATCCCTACGCGGCCATTGGCTTCTCCGACTTCTGGCGACGTTGGCACATTTCATTCTCCACCTGGCTGCGCGACTACCTCTACATTCCCCTGGGCGGCAACCGGAAAGGCGTATCCAGCACCTACGTCAACCTGATGCTGACCATGCTGCTGGGCGGCTTGTGGCACGGGGCGGCCTGGACGTTTGTGGTCTGGGGTGCCCTGCACGGCCTCTTCCTGATTGCCGAACGGCTCCTTCGTAATCATTTCGGTGGGCAGGTCTGGGTACAAAGCCCGCTGACGCAGGTCGGGCTGGGCTTGCTTACCTTTTTGCTGGTCAACGTGACCTGGGTGTTCTTCCGGGCTCCCAGCTTTGCCATTGCCTGGAACCTGCTGCAGTCGATGTTCGGGCTACAATCCGGCGGAATAGCGGTACTTTCCTACGTACAGATGCTACAGGTAATAACGGTTATGTCCGCTTTGGTCCTCACCCACTGGCTGATGCGCAATAGCCACGTAGCTACCCTTGCCGAAAAAGCCAACTGGTGGCTGACGGGCGTTTCCTGGGCGGGCATGGTCATTCTGGTAATGCTGGTCCAGAAAACCGGCGATGCGTTCATCTATTTCCAGTTCTAAAGGAGAAAAGCAGCCTGGGAAAGCCATTACAGCGGTATAGGCATTTAAAAGAGCGGAGCCGAACCCTTGGAGGGTTTTTGTCAGTTTCACTGTAACGCCGCTACGGATTCTTCAGCAGCTCTACCTTCGTCTAAGCAGCAACATTACTCATTACTCATTACTCATTACTCATTACTCATTACTCATTACTCATTACTCATTACTCATTACTCATTACTCACTGTTTCATCGGGAATTCGTAATTTAGCCCAACCGCTGGCCAGAACGGTCAAGGTTGGGCTCCCAATTATGAAGACATATACATCTTACTGCTTTCTCCTGCTCACGCTGCTCCTGGCCTGTACCAACCAACCGGTTGCTTCCCAGAAAACCCCGAACGATTCCACGACCACCGCCAGCACCGTACCCGCCGGGTCGTCGGCTACGGGTACGCTGCAACCTGAAAAGCCCGCCCCCGCCCTGAAGATTGGGGCCGAACAGTTGAATTTGTACCTGCCTGACCTACAGGGCAAACGCGTTGCATTGGTCGTCAACAATACGTCGCTGGTGGGCAAAACGCACCTAGTCGATACGCTGCTGCGGCTGAAGGTGGACATTAAAAAAATCTTTGCGCCCGAACACGGATTTCGGGGCGAAGCGGCCAACGGCGAACAGGTAGCCAATGGTGTGGATACCCGCACCAATCTGCTGATCGTATCGCTTTACGGAAAAAATAAAAAGCCGACGCCCGAACAACTGTCCGATGTGGACGTACTCATTTTCGATATTCAGGACGTAGGAGCCCGCTTTTTTACCTACATCAGCACCATGCACTATCTGATGGAGGCTTGCGCGGAAAACGGCAAAACCCTCATTGTGCTGGACCGGCCCAACCCCAACGGCGACTACGTAGACGGCCCCATCATGCAGAAGCAGTTCACCTCTTTCATTGGGATGCATCCCATTCCCATTGTACACGGACTGACGGTAGGCGAACTGGCGCTGATGATCAACGGGGAGAAGTGGCTGGAAGGCGGCAAGCAGTGCCAGCTCAAGGTGATCCGGAATGCCAACTACACCCACCAAACCCCCTACCGGGTGTCGGTGAGGCCCTCGCCTAATTTACCCAACAACCTGGCAATCAGACTGTACCCATCCATTTGTTTGTTTGAAGGCACCAACATCAGTCTGGGCCGGGGAACGGACCTGCCTTTTCTGGTAATCGGTGCGCCCGACCCGGTGTATGGCACGTATCAGTTTACGCCCCGGAGCCGGCAGGAGTCGAAGTACCCGCCCCTGGAAAACAAGCTTTGCTACGGCATCAACCTGAGCACCGATTCTACCGGGCTGCCAGAAAAAAAATTCACATTATCCTACCTACTGGACTTTTATCAAAAAGCGCCGGACAAAACCAAATTTTTCCTGACCAACAACTTTTTTGAAAAGCTGGTCGGTACGGAAACCCTGCGCAAACAGATTCAATCGGGGATGACCGAAGCCCAAATCAAAGCAACCTGGCAGGCGGATTTAGTGGCTTACCGTCAGATGCGCAGCCGGTATCTGTTGTATCCGGAATAAGCGGCATTCATTCATTCGAAAGGTAACCATCTGCCTTTGAACCAAAGTCAGGAAAATGCCCGATCAGCGGTCAATTTGAGTGACTTTGGTTGAAAAAGCGGAAAAAAAATTACATCCGCATCCAACCAGGTCTTTCAGTAGCCATTGGTTGCGGCCTTCCTATTGGCTAATATCGTCTCTGATTCTGACTGACAAGCCGCTATATCCTTGCCATTTCACGCAGCCGTATGACTTCCTCCCGCCAAAGCAGAACCCTTTCGGTTCTTATTGTAGATAAAAACCAGCCGGGCGACGGATTTATTGAGCAAAAACTGCGTGCCAGTTACACCCATCTGTTTGCCATCCATTCTGCCTACGATGAAGTAGAAGCCATGGAGAAGATCATCGCCGAACGTTTTGACTGCGTGCTGCTGGGCGATGGCTTTACCTACGGAGAGAAAATAGATATGCGGCTGGCCCTGAAGGGAGAGCATCCGGATGCGGACATTCCGGTTATTGAACTGAGCTACCAGCCCGACCAGTTGACCGCCCGGGTTTTCAATGCCGAAGCCGCCGATTATATTCTCAAATCGCACCCGGACAGCCTGCCGAAAATCATCAAAGATGTCATCCGGAAAAACCAGCGCGACGATTCACTGCCTCAGTTGCGCATTCAATACAAAGAAGCCCAGCGTCACCTGCACAACCGCGAAAAGCAGATCCAGAAACTCAAACTGGCCATTGCCAAGGGAAAAGAGGTAAACCGGCTTCACGAACTGGAGTTAAAAAAAGCCCTCCGGCACCTGTCTTTCCGATTTGAAAATACGCCGCTGGCCATTATTGAATGGGGAACCGATTTTCAGGTGCGTCGCTGGTCGAAGGAAGCGGAATGTTTGTTTGGCTGGAAAAGCAAGGAAGTGCTCGGAAAAAGCCTGCTGGCCTTTTCTATACTTTCCGAATCCGATTCCCAGGGCCTACCGCAAATGATGGAGCAACTGCGCGAATGCAGCGAATCGAAAAACGTCTTCCAGAGCCAGAACTTTCACAAAAGTGGTCGCCCCTTTTTCGCGGAATGGTATACTTCGGCGGTGTACAATGAAAAAAAGGAGATCGAATCCTTTCTTTCCATTGTACAGGACATTACCCAACTGCGCCGGAGAGAACAAATGCTCCGTGAATCGCAGGAGCGGTTCCGGAAACTTTCGCAGGCCTCTTTCGATGGCATGGCCATTCACGACCAGGGCATCATTGTGGAATGCAACGAACGCCTGGGGGAGATTTTCGGCTACTCACTGGATGAAATGATCGGGACCAACGGATTCCGTTTTTTCACCACCGAATCGTTGGAAATCATTCTTGAAAACGTAAAACGGCAAAATGAAACGCCTTACGAAGTAACGGGCATCCGCAAAGACGGCTCCCTCTTCCCCGTCGAAATCGGCGGCAAGCCCATTTTGTACGACAACCAGGAGCTTCGCCTGATCGCCATCCGCGACATTACCGAACGAAAAAAAGCCGAACAGGAAATTCGGGAGAGCGAAGTGCGCTTTCGTTCTACTTTCGAACAAGCCGCCGTGGGCTTGCTGCACGTAGACCTGGACGGCCGGCTCATCCGTGCCAATCAGAAAATATGCGACATTTCGGGCTATTCCCGCGAAGAGTTGCTGGCGATGTCCATCTTCGATCTGCTCAATCAGGAGTACCTGGAAAACGATATGAAGATTTTCACGCAGGTGATGAAGGGCGAAGTGGAAAACTACGTATCGGAAAAATTGTGCGCGATGAAAAGCGGAGAGGCGTGCTGGATCAACCTCAACGTGTCCCGCGTCACCGACGACCTGACGCACCGGGCCATCTACTTCGTAGCCGTGGTAGAAGACATCAGTGAGCGCAAAAAGTCGGATCTGAAATTACAGCAGGTCAATGCCGAACTGGACACCTTTGTCTACAACGCTTCGCACGACCTGCGCGGCCCCATTGCTTCTCTGCTGGGTTTGTGTACCGTCGCCCAGATGGAAGTGACCGACAGCGATGCCCGCGACTACCTTTCGCTCATCAACAAGACGGCTACGCACATGAACGGGGTGCTGCTTTCGCTCATCCTGATGAACCGGGTAAAAAACCACCAGCCGGAAAGAACCCGCATTGACTTTGAAGCACTGTACAAGGAGGCCATTGACTCCCTGCGGGATGAGGACGGTTTTAAAAACGTGGAATTCATGGGCGATATACAGTTGTCGGCTCCTTTTTATTCCGATGCTTCGCTGCTGCTGACCATCCTGAAAAACACCCTGGAGAATGCCATCCGCTATCAATCGCCCCGCAAAGGTCCGCAGGTGAAGCTGATCGTGCGGGAGTCGGCCAAAGGTGTTACGATAACGGTACAGGACAATGGTATCGGGATTCCGGCCGAAGCGAACAACCATATCTTCGACATGTTCTTCCGGGGCACCGAAAAATCGACCGGACCCGGGCTGGGCCTGTACCTGGTGCAGAAAATCGCGGAAAAACTATCGGGTCACGTTCGCCGGAATGAAGAGCAGAAAGACCTGACCGAATTCATCATCACCCTACCGCAGATGGAGGGGCCGAAGGATTGATGGATTGGAAGATTGAAGGGTTGGAAGATTGGAAGATTAATCATTGTTCACTGTTTACTGATAACTGTTTACTGGAATAGACCCCTTCGCAATGATTAGTATATGAGTCACTCATCAACTCTTTAACTCATAAACTCGAATGTCTTTTGTTGATTCTGTTTTTTCGCACTAGTTTTGTGCATGGCAGAACAAATTCTCATCCTTGATTTCGGCTCTCAATACACCCAACTGATTGCCCGTCGCGTTCGCGAACTCAATGTTTACTGTGAAATTCATCCTTTCAACCACTATCCGGCCCTTACGCCGGACGTAAAAGGCGTGATTCTTTCCGGCAGTCCCTGTTCCGTACGGGATGCCGAATCGCCCCACCCGGATCTTTCGGCCATTCGCGGCCAAGTGCCCGTTTTGGGTATCTGCTACGGAGCCCAGTTACTGGCCCAGCAGGACGGCGGCGAAGTAGCCGCTTCGAAAATTCGGGAATACGGCCGCTCCCGGCTCAACCGCATCAATAGCGGCGACCGGCTCATGAGCGGATTGACCCATATGAGCCCCGTCTGGATGTCGCACGCCGACACCATTGTAAAGACCCCGGAAAGCTTTGAGATCACGGCCACTACCGACACCGTGAGCGTAGCTGCTTTCAAGATCAAAAACGAACTTACCTACGGCATTCAATTCCATCCGGAAGTAACCCATTCCGTGGAAGGCAAACAGGTGCTCCGCAACTTCGTAACCGGCATCTGCGGCTGCACCCAGAACTGGACACCCGATTCATTCGTTGACAGCACCATCGCCCAATTGCGCGAAAAACTGGGCAATGACAAAGTAGTGCTGGGCCTTTCCGGCGGCGTGGATTCATCCGTGGCGGCCGTACTCATTCACCGGGCCATTGGTGCCAACCTGCATTGCATTTTCGTGGACAATGGATTACTGCGCAAGCATGAATACGAAGACGTACTGCATTCCTACCTCAATATGGGGTTGAATGTAAAAGGAGTGGACGCGAAAGAGCAGTTTTATCGCGCACTGGAAGGGCGTACCGATCCGGAAGACAAGCGCAAAGCCATTGGAAAAACCTTTATCGAAGTATTTGACCAGGAAGCACACCGCATTGAAGACGTAAAGTGGCTGGGCCAGGGCACCATTTACCCCGACGTGATCGAATCGGTATCGGTAAAGGGGCCATCGGCTACCATCAAGTCGCACCACAACGTGGGCGGGCTGCCCGACTTTATGAAGCTGAAGGTAGTGGAACCGCTCAACACGCTCTTTAAAGACGAAGTACGCCAGGTAGGCCGTGCGCTGCTCATTTCCGAAACGATTCTGGGCCGTCACCCCTTCCCTGGTCCGGGCCTGGCCATCCGCATCCTGGGCGACATTACGCCGGAGAAGGTACGAGTGCTGCAGGAAGTAGACTATATTTTCATTCACAACCTCAAAACCCACGGCCTGTACCACGACGTATGGCAGGCGGGTGCCATCCTGCTGCCGGTGCAGTCGGTGGGCGTGATGGGCGATGAGCGGACTTACGAAAATGCTGTGGCGCTGCGTGCCGTCACCAGCGTAGACGGTATGACCGCCGACTGGGCGCACCTGCCCTACGAATTCCTGGCCGACGTATCGAACCAGATCATCAACCAGGTAAAAGGCGTCAACCGCGTGGTGTATGACATTTCGTCGAAGCCGCCGGCGACGATTGAGTGGGAGTAAAAGGAATAGGAAAATTAACATCCAAAAACAAAAGGTTTACCGATGGGTAAGCCTTTTGTTTTTACCCGGCATCTCAGGATAAAAATTCGCTGCCTGCCGGATAATCCATAAGCTTTCGTACTTTCAGGTTGCCAAGTTCAACACGTTCACAAAGCCATGGAAACCCTGAGCGCCTACTTCCAATCCGTTGGGTTCCGTAATGAAGACCTGGACCGGATTCTGGCCGCTTTCCACCCGAAGGAGTTCCGGAAAGATGATTACTTCCTGGAAGAAGGGCAGAAAAGCCGGTATCTGGGCTTCATTGAAAAAGGGCTGTTTCAATACTTTGTGCTGGTCGACGGAGAGGAAATCAGCACGTACGTGGCCACGGAAAATTCTTTTCTGGCTTCGCTCCTGAGTTTTTTACAGGAAGTACCGTCCAGGGAATACATCCGTGCTTTGTTGCCCGCGCGGGTATGGGTGATTGACAAGCAGCAACTCCAAAAACTGCGGGAAGAGGTGCCGGGTTTCAAGGATTTTTACATCCGTTTGCTGGAATGGCAGATCGGGTGCATCGACAAAAGCCGGCTGGAATTGCTGACGCTTAACGCTGAACAACGGTACGAAAAGCTCCTGCAGGAAGAGCCTCACCTGCTACAGCAGATTCCGCTGCAATACCTGGCTTCCATTCTGGGCATAACACCCCGCCACCTGAGCCGACTGCGAAAAAATATCCGCTGAGTTTCGCTTTTGGACATTTGTCCGGTATTTCGGTAGCAAGCCACCCGACCTTTGTATCGTCACCTTCACCTACCGACGATATGCAAAGGATTCTCTTTTTCGGCTTGTTTCTCTTATCAATTAGCTATAGCTGGGGACAAAGCCGGTTTTCCAACCACGAAATCAGTCTCAATGGCTTCCGGAACCCTTCCATCGGAGCCGAATACCGGTACCGGCACTTTTCGGTTCACCTGGGCTATTATCTTACCAACCTGGAACGCAACGTCACTACGGAGTTTATCCGGACGGGGATTACTTACTGGTTTTTACCGGTTGGCAAAGCTGAAAATCCTTCTTCCTTCTATACCTCCCTCTCTTACGCCCGGGGACAGTCCAGAGACTACAAAGGTAAAGATGCCTTGATGCCCGAAGTCGGTTTTCGCTGGATGGTGTACAAAGGCCTGAACCTGCGGATCGGGGTGACAGGGCTGGCAGCCCGGGGAGAGAATTTCCGGATTAATCCCACTCCGGGCATCAGCTATTCCTTTTTCTTTTAAGATCGGCTGACCAAGAGCGCTCAATGACTCAACGAAATTCCATCCTTCTACTCCATCTCACCCGAACTTATGGAAACTAACTTTCCAGGGGCAACTACCCGAACCGAAGCCAGCGATGCCGCTCCTCTTTCGAACTCTGATTCCGGTCAGGAAACGATGAACTTATCAATCCGTTTTAACAAAACCACTGGCTGGCTGCTGATCAGCAGTGCCGTGTTGCTCTTCGTACCCTATACCATTTTGTCCATTATCTTCGAATATCCGCAGGTACTCCGGCAGGACGCGGGCATCATTCTAACCCGTTTTCACCAGGGTGGCAGTAGTCTGGTGTTGGTCTGGTGGGCTTTTGCCATCGTGGGGCTGCCTTTATTTGGTGCCTACGTGCGCATTGGGCAGCAACTGGAAGACAAGGTTTCCTTCGCGCGTCTGGCTACGGTGCTGGGTCTGATTGGCCTGGTGGTGCAGATGATTGGCTTATTGCGCTGGACCTTCGTCGTGCCGGTGCTGGCTCAGCAATACGTTTCGGGCAATGAGATGACAAAAGAAGCCAGCAAGATGGCTTTTCAGGTGATCCATCAGTACGGAGGTGTGGTGCTGGGAGAGCATTTGGGACAGCTTTTCACCATTGCCTGGACGGTACTGATTTCGCTGGCCTTCGCCCGTCTGAAACGCTTCCCGAAGTGGCTCATCTGGCTGGGCTATGGTTCATCCGCTATTTATCTGCTTGCTCAGGCAGAGTTGTTTGCCACAGTCATCCCCGGTTTTCCCTATTGGGGCCTAGCCGGCTTTCTGGGCAGCACCCTCTGGCTCATCTGGATGATATTGCTGGGACTCCAATTTGCGTCTAAACGCTAGCCGCTTCACATTCGCTGCACAAGCAGTCTGCTATAGCCCCGCTGCCCGCAATGGTCAGTCGGGGCTTTTTTATGGATTTGCCAGGTAGACTTATTACAGAGTAAATTTTAAGAATTGACAGTTATCACCAGCGTTTCCATAGATCACTTCGTCTGAGTGGATAAATAGCCAGAAAGGAAGCCATCTATTCTCAACACTTTTATTCCAACTTATTCATTTTGATCTCATTAAAAGCTATATTAAACCCTATTCATCAACCATCTCCCAGCCAAGCACAGTAGCCTATGACCCGACTTTTTCTCTTCGCTCTCCTCCTTTTGCTGATCACATCTCATTCGCGGGCTCAGTCGCACTACCTGATCACCGGCGCCGTAGTCGACTCAGCCAATAACCAGCCGCTGGAACGGGCTTCCATTGTCATCGACTTTGAAAGAGTGGGTTCCGTTACCTATACCGATGCCCAGGGAAAGTTTTCGCTGAATTTGCTGCCCGGTTCGCACGTGATCTCCGTCAGACACGTGGGCTACCTGCCCTACCGGAAGCGAATCAATGTGAACGACGATTTGCAGCTGAACATCCGGATGGGTACGGTAGCCAGCCAGTTGGAAGAAGTAGTCATTACCAGCAAGGGATACGACCGCACGGTACGACAACCGCTGCTGGGCGTCAGTCAGATCAGCATCAAAACGCTCGAACGCATTCCGGCGGCGCTGGGTGAGGTGGATATTCTGCGGGGCCTCCAGATGCTGCCCGGCGTCACCAGCGTAGGAGAAGCGGCCAACGGCGTGAACATCCGCGGTGGCACGACCGACCAGAACCTGATCCTGATGGACGAAACCCCCATTTTTAATCCTACCCATATGTTCGGGCTATTTTCGGTCTTCCCGCCCGATGCCGTCAGCGGGCTGGATTTGTACAAAGGCAGCGTGCCCGCCCGGTATGGGGGCAGGGCCGCGTCGGTACTCGACATTACGCTCAAAAACCCCAGTGTCAATGAGTTTCAGCTGACCGGCGGCATCAGCCTGGTCTCGAACAAGATTACCGCGGAAATACCCGTAGTGAAAGGCAAAGTGGGCGTCATGGTTTCCGGGCGGGGCGCCTTCAATTCGCCCTTGCTCCATCTGGCCTCCGATCAGCTCCGTGACATCCATGCCAGCTTTGGTGATGTGGTTACGAAAGTGATGTGGCGGATGGGCGACCGGAGTGTACTGACGGCCATGGGCTACTTCAGCAAAGATGTCTTCCAGACCAATCTGCTGGGCAGCGTAGCCAACATCAATTCTACTGGTACTCAGTACCGACACGAAACGCTCAACGGAATGGTCCGCTGGTTTTTTGCGCTCAATCCAAAGGTTCAACTGCAAACAACTGCGGTGGTAGCCCAATACGTACCCGATATCATATCGCTGGAGGCGGGAACGGGCAGTAAAGTAACGCTCCGGCAGTCTTTGTTGCAGCGCCAGCTGAAATCAAGCGTGAATTACCAGCGGGAAAATTCGAAGACGGAAGCCGGACTCAGTGTCACCCACTATCAACTCAACCCGGGCGAATTGCTACCCGGCAGTAGCCAAAACGTGAACTACCGACGCACGCCCGCCGAAAATGCCCTGGAGTCGGCTATTTACGGAGATTACGAAACCAGTCTCTCCGAACGCCTGGCGGTGTCGGCCGGGCTCCGGTATTCGTACTTTATGAACATGGGGCCTTCAATAGTACGCCGGTATGAGACAGGCGAATCGCTGGATGAGACTTCGGTGGTCGACTCTGTACAGTACGGATCGGGACAGGTTACCCGGCGGTACGGAGGCCTGGAACCCCGCGTGGGCATTCGCTTTTCAGTAAGTCCGGAAGCTTCCATCAAGGTGGGTTATAACCTGATGCGTCAGTACCTGCAGGTAGTCACCAATACGACAACTCCCCTGCCTACTGCCCGCTGGAAAACCAGTGACGCCCACCTTCAACCCCAGATCAGCAACCTGTGGTCGGTGGGCTGGTTCCAGAACATGGGAAAAAAAACGTACGAAATATCGGCGGAAGCGTACTACCGGAGCACGGAGAATATACTAGATTACAAACCCGGAGCAGACTTTTTGCTGCAACCTTATCCGGAAACGCAGTTACTGTCCGGCCGGAGTAAGGCATATGGCCTGGAAGTGATGCTTAGCAAAAAGAAGGGCGAACTGACTGGCTGGGTGAATTATACTTTTTCGCGCACTTTCAATCAGGTGCTGACCGGGGCGGATTTTACCCAGCAAATCAACGGAGGCGACTGGTACCGGGCCAATTACGATCGCCCGCACAGTTTCAATGCCAGCCTGAACATCAACCAGGGCAAGCACCACAGCTTCTCCTTCAATTTTGTGTACAGCACCGGCAGACCGTATACCGCACCCGAGGGTTTTATCCGCTACCAGGACCGCTATTATCCCTTCTATAACGAACGCAATCAATACCGGCTACCCGACTACCACCGGCTGGACTTTTCCTGGAACATTTACAACCCCACCCGGAAGAACCGACGCTGGCAGGGGCACTGGACTTTCACAGTGTACAATCTTTACGGACGAAAAAACGCCTATTCCATCTTTTTTCGCACCGAAGGGCAAGCTACCAATCCCTACCGGCTGGCCATCTTTGCGGCTCCGATTCCTTCTCTTTCGTACAATTTCGAATTCAAATAAGCCTTGCGCTCCATCACCATGCTATTCCTTCGCAGATTTTCAGCCTTCATCAGTCGCCTCTTATTTTTAATGGTACTCCTAGTAAGCTGCGTTGATCCTTACGACCCGGAAATCAGTTCGGAAATCGACCTGGTGGTTGTCGACGGCACCATCACTAATCAGGCCGAACCCCAGGTAGTTCGCCTCAACCGGGCCAAGACGATTTCCGGTCGCTTTGGCAACAGCCCCATTCTCAACGCCCAGGTACAGGTGGTCGTCAACAGCAGCCAGGTGATTCAATTGCGCGAATCGGCACCGGGCACTTACCAATTACCCGAAGGGTTTCGCGGAGAGGCAGGCAGCAGTTATCAGTTGCGCTTTCAGCTATCGGACGGCAAGCGTTACGAATCTTCGCCGGAAGTATTGATTGCCTCACCTCCTATCGCCAAGGTGTCGGCTCACTTCAACCCCCAAAGCTTTCAGGAAGGAGAAGTAAGCCAGATCAGGGCCGGCCACGATTTTTACCTGGACACCAAGGACCCTGCCGGACAGCGAAACTACTACAAATGGGACTGGGTACTGTACGAGAAACAGAAGTACTGCCACACCTGCTACGAAAGCATCTACGCAGTCAACAATGTCATTATTGACATCTATACGCCCTTGTATCAGATGTTTTTCTTTCAATCGGGTAATCAACCTTTCGAAGACTGCTTTTCTCCGCCCGAAGGTTCTCTTGCCAAAGAAGCCCTTCGAAAAGTAAAATTCGACTATATCTGCAGGACGCAATGTTGGGAAATCCTCTACAACCACGACCTGAACCTATTTGACGATGGCCTTACCAACGGTGGGGCAATTCTGGAGCGAAAAGTAGCCAGGATTCCATTTTATCAGCATGGACCCTGCCTGGTGGAAATCAGGCAACTGGCCCTTACCAGCGACGCTCATCGCTTTTATAAATTAATGGAAAGCCAGACGCAGAAAACCGGGGGGCTGGGAGATACTCCCCCCGTAGCCCCCATCGGCAATGTAAAAAACACGGGCAATCCCCGGGAGATTGTGGTGGGTTTCTTTACCGCTGCTGGCGTATCTTCAGTTCGCTACTGGCTCCAGCGCGATGATGCTTCCGGCTCAGCACCCGGCTTGTTTGAAGCGCTCAACGGACGGGTACCGATAGAGGAGCCAGCACCCCCATTTGGCCCAGCTATGATACAGAATGGTCCCGCACGACCCCCTACGGCCGTTTGTGTTCCCAGCACTTCCCGAACGCCCATCAAGCCGGAGGGTTGGCAGCAGTAAAAACACTTGCCTGAAAAAAGTTATTTATCTCATCGCAACACCTGCACCCAGCCCCGGAAGTGCTGCTGCTTCCGGGCAGTGGTCAGGTAATAATAATACAGGCCGGTACTCAGTTCTTCACCGTTCCAATCCTGTTGGTATTGCTGGGTTTGCAGAATGGTCTGACCGTATCGGTTCACAATGGTAAGGGTGTGCTCCGGATACAATTCCAGGTTTCGTATCACCCAGGTATCGTTCCAGTGATCTCCGTTGGGCGTGACCACGTTGGGGATGAATAAGGGATGCTCAAACTCCAGGCACACTTCGTTGGACCAGGAAACACCGGACGAACCGGCGTCTTCCGTTGCCCGGATTCGATAGCAGTGGAGGTAGCCATCGGTAGCGTTTACTCTGCTCCACGCCAACTGATTTCTACCCGTAGTGTCGTACCGGGAATACATTTCCTCTTCATTGATCTTCCGCCAGATTTCGTATTGCTTCACCCCTTTCGGCCAGCCGGAGTAGGCATTCCAGTTCAAATGAACCGTTTCATTGGGCTCGTCTCCGGTGCCCTGGAGCAGAATGGAATGATGAGGAACTGAAAAGACCGGCTCGTTGCAAAGGTCTGCACCCTCCAGTCGGTATTCATACCCCTGCGAATCGGTAGCCAGATCGGGGTCGGTATACAGCGAATCGTTTCGGGAAAGGGAAGCGATGACAGCCCAATCTCCTTCCTGTGGCAATAAAGTACGCCGGCTCAGGGTAATGGAATTACGTAGCGCAGATGCCGGGCTGATTCGGAATCGTACTTCCACGTTGTGTTCCTGCGCTACCTGCGTTGATACGGCTTTGATCTGCATGTCTTCCGGAACCGCACTGATGGCTCCTTCGGGCTGAACGGTCACCAGCAGCGTATCCCTTACGGTACACCCCGGCGATGCCAGTGGCGTAACGGACAGCACATACTGGTACGTGATGGGCGCATCGGAGTGGTTTTCGAGCCGTATAAAAGTTCTGGCATCGTTCGGTTCGGTCAAACCCGTTGTTGGCGACCAGGCATACGCATATCCGTCACGGCTCAGCGCATTGATAAATTCGGTTTGCCCGGAGCAAAGATTCAGATCCGGCCCCGCCCTGGCGATTTTTCCTAGTACTGTGATGTTCACTTCGTCGGAATAGGCGCAGCGATTGGTGCTTACTACCGAATCTTTGGTAAGAAAGTAGGTATAAGTCACCTCATTGTCCGTTTCATTCACAAAACGGACTTTGGGTTGGGCACTGGTTGGGTTATCCAGTCCCGTAGTCGGATACCAGGAATAGACGTAGGGTTCGTTGGGGGCAACCGGCGCTCCAAGCAATACCTCATCCCCGCTGCACACCACCCGGTCTGGTCCGGCATTGGGAGGTGAATCGATGGGCCTGAAGGTATACAGCGTAAAGTTGCGGATGGAATGCCGGTCGTTGAAGCCGCCAGTGCTGGCCGTAAAGCCAAAATAGGCCGGATAATTGACTACGTAACGTCCACTCAAAACGTAATCGCCATTGATGTACACCTTGATATCTCCCTCATCGTAAGTGATCTTCATTCGGTTGTAGGTGGGTTGCCGCAGAATATCCATCTTGTCTGAAGTGGGCTGCGCAGGAATGGGGCATTCTAGCATGCTTTCGGTATTGTCTCCGTAAGTCGTCTGCCCATCGGAGTAGCGGATTTCCAGTTTGGGCACTCGTTCATTGAACAGCCGGGTGCAATTCAGATAGGTATCCAGAATGACCATGAGCCCCTGCGGACGAGCCGGAATGCCGATGTTCCCACCAAAGGTAAATGCATTGGGTGGTCGGTTGAGAAAGCAGAAAGCAATGCCGTCGGCACCGGTTCCATCGTATATCCGGTAGTCAAATTCAGCCACCCATTTCTGACAGCGGGAGATATCGATCGGTTTTTGGTAAAAACAGGCGCCCCGGGTAAAGGGATTCGGCTCACACAGGACCAGTTCATTAAACAAATCATCCGCATCGCCTCCGGTATCGCCCAGGCGGGCGGCACCGATCAGGTTCCACCCCTGGGTATCCATTTGTGGAGAACCGGTCAATTGGGCGAAAGGGTACGTTTGGGCATGGCTCCAGTTGCAAGCCAGCCAAATCATTACCGCAAGCGGGAGCTTTTTCATACCGGGAATGGCAAAGGCAGAACTACTGACAAGAAAGGCTTTTCTCACTGCTTTTACAAATGCTTCCCTTCCTGGCATTTACAAACGATGTTCGTAAATAATCCAGTCAAAATGCGTCCATTAGTCCCATCATCCTAATCCACTTATTTATGCCGTCGGTGGTGCTTCTTTATTCATAAGCACCCAGTCCCATTAGGTCATACTGGTACTAAGGCACGCTTTAGCAACCAATGTGTCTGATTAAGGGTTGCCCAGCGTTGAGATATCGATGGGTATATCTTTGTACTATCTGAGCCATTGACAGGTGGTCAAGCAGATCCTTTCAGGATGACAAACAGAAAGACGATCAAATGCTAGTTCCTCAAATCCAACCATTCGTTCTTCTCCATTGCCAAATGGCCCTTCATAGCTAAAATCCTTCATCACGTAGCCATCAAGCATGCTACAGCCTATTTACTAACCGATTAAGCCAATCCATGTAGGGTTTTCAACTTTATAGGCATTCCCTGCCTTAGAAACGGCCACTTCTCTCTTCTTTATGGGCGGTCCAGCCTTCTATCCATTAAATGTTGATTATCAGTTGTATAGAAAAAAGTACTTAATAAGGGCATCTATTTAGGCATTTCACCCGATTGCAATCCAATTGAATTCATATGGCATCGGCAGACGCGCCTTTTGCCGGGGCCTATTTTGAATAATAAATGAAGCAAATCTTCACGCGTTGGTTTTCTCAAAACTGGCCCGGCTAAGTACCTTATTTTGTTGATAGGTTTACGCTGTTTTTTAAAAGGGATAACATTTTGATTTTTAAACAGGTATGAGCAAGAAAGTAAGGATGTGGATTTTGCTGGCAGTATTGTTCATCAAACAAACAGCATTCGCGCAGGTTGATTCTTCATCGGTCATCGATTTGAGTGAGCTGTCGTTGGAGCAACTCATGAATATCCAGGTAACAACGGCTTCCAAGTCCAACGAAAGCGTCAAAGAAGCCCCTGCCATCATTTCCGTAATCACCGCCAAGGAGATTGAGTTGTATGGTGCCGTTTCGTTGCACGAGGTATTGGATCGGATAACGAGTATTTACGTAGTGGGAACCAGCTTTGCACCAAATGGAATGGTTTCCATCCGCGGTAAGCAAACGGACCATTACAACACCAACATCCTCATCCTGTTGGATGGCCGCGCCTTTCGCGACAGCTTTCATGGCGGATTCAACGGTGTGCTGTATTCCATTTTCCCCATCAGCAGCATTGAAAGGATAGAAGTAATCCGCGGGCCGGGTTCGGTACTGTACGGAACGAATGCCTACACGGGGGTAATTAATATCCTGACGAAAAAAGCCGGCAACGCTGCCTTGCAAACTTCGGTCAGGTATGGCTCATTCAATACTGCCCAGGGACAGATATCGGCAGGCCGCCAGATAGGCGCACTGAACTTGTCTACTCACCTGAACCTGCTGGACAGCAAAGGATGGGATTTTACCGCCCGAGACGAAAAAAGCGCTGTCCGCAACAAAGCCAACACGCAGGACTCTTTGATGAAAGATCCCCAAACGGTTAAGTATTACGAAAAAGGCATCGGAGCGACCGTGAAGATGGAATACAAAGGGCTTTTTCTCAACTCTTTCTATGGCCATAATGCCGTGAACAGCATGGGTCGGACGCCCGTTTGGACCAACCCCATCGAACACCTGGTTACGACCAACCGCTTCTTTGCCGATGCGGGGTACCGGCACGACATCAACAAAGTATGGAGTACCGGACTGAACGTGACGTACAACCACCTGAACTTTACGACTTCGCGACCCAATTACCAGGATCATCTGACCAAACGGATGTCGAATGATGTAGTGGTAGAATGGGTCAACTTTATCAAACCTTCGTCCCGGATCAATATTGTAGTCGGAGGGTTGACCAACACCCAGACCGGAAAAGGGACGCAGGCAGAACTTTCTGCCGATGGAACCGAATTCAACGTTGAATCGTCCGTCAATCCCAACCCCTGGTACACAGTCGATTCCTATAACCAAACCTGGTACAGCGCCTATACCCAGGCCGACTATAGTCTGTCGCAACGCGTCAAACTGATCATGGGCGGCCAACTGAATAAGATTACCGGCCTGAAAGCCGACTTCGTGCCGCGTTTGGGTGCCGTGTTTGCGCTTTCGCAGGCAGTGAGTACCAAGCTCCTCTATGGGCAGGCTTTCCGCTCGGCTACCGGTTTTGAGCTGGGTGCCAAGTCGCCGCCGTCAGTATACGGCAACACCGGGCTGCTGCCCGAAAAAATGACGACCTTCGAAGGACAGGTTGCATTTACCAGGGATAAATGGGAGCTTACGGCTACGTACTTCAACAATTTTGAGCGCAACCTGATTACCCGGTCAGCCACGGAAGAGAACCGGGTGATCATTGACTACAAAGGCAAAAAGACTTCGGTGCAGCAGTACATCAACCGGGGCGAAATGACGACCCAAGGGCTGGAACTGGAAGGAAAAACGAACGTAAATCAGCACTTAACGCTATTGGGTTCCGCTACTTACCAAACCAGTATAGATGATAAGAACAACAAAGATATCTATGGAATGCCTAAAGTAATGGCCAAGCTGGGAGCTACATGGAATACCCGGAGTGGATTTACCCTGGGCCTTTTCAATTCGTACTTTGGCAAAGGAGGCCCGATTACCCTGTACACCCCGGAAGGAAAGCCACTCACCAAAAATGTGAATCCTGAAGCCCGCGCTTATACCAACGTGACGGCCAATGTGGGAATAGACGTAAACAAAGTCCTGAAATTTTCGGAAAAGACACCCGGCATTTCTTTCAACTTATACGCAAAAAATCTGCTGGACGAAAACATCTACTATCAGGAAGTAGTAAGAAGGAACATCAACTCCCTGCCGGGCCGACCAGGCCGGTCAGTTTATTTCGCGCTGAATGTCCGCCTATAAGGCCAGTTCCCATCATTCGCGGAGCTTTTCATCCCAATCCACCGGATGAAGAGTCAACAGAACAACACCAGCCGGGCAGAACGAAATATTTCATTCTGCCCGGCTTATTAACGCTGGCGTTCTGGTTCGAAGCAAGGAGTTCTCACCAAGCTCATCCACTTACTTCTGCCTTTCGGTGATCTTTCTTCCATCCGCACCCAGCAGGTGACGATCATCGGTTTTGATTTGTTTTACGAAAGGCTTGTAGGAGTCTCTCAAGAGTTCTTTCCGCTTAAACGGCTGCACACCTTCCATTTCTCTTTGGGTGATTTCCAACTCCGCCCGGGAATTGAGGAATACTTTCGTCCCGATGTACCAGTATTCGCTTTCGATACTGCCCTTTTCAAAGCACCATCGGTCCTGGTCTTTGGTATAATTTACCACGTAGCTTCTCTTTTTCAATTCAACCGGCGTATCCCAGGTATTGAAAGACAATATACCTCCCGGCGTCAGCTGATATTCTACCCGGATGAACGCCAGTGTCTGCACGTCAATAAATAACCGCCCCTGGAAATACGTCTGCGACTTCCAGTAGTTCAGGGGTTCAAAAGCCAGCACGAAAACCTGTTCTCCCCGGTAGGAAATCAGATCCACCAGTTCCATCTGGTACGACTTGGCCTGTTTGAGCGTCAGAAAAGAATCCGGGTTGAACTGGTAGTCGGTTTCAGTGGGTGGTAAGTGATAGGTTTTAATAAGAAAGGGCCTGACGTCGAAGTACTTGCTGTATCCCTTTACTACATCCAATCCGTCCAGCGTGTACACACTATGGGCAATCCAATAAGGCCATTCGTACGATCTGCCATCGTAAGCAATGGCCGCGGGAAGTTTTTGCTGGCGGCCGCTGATCAACCGCATTTGGTCTCCTTTACGATCCCGTTCCTGGTAAGCTGGTTTGAAAATTTCAAACTGAGCTTCCAGATTGATAAAATGTGTGTTGGTACCGCTGGCCTTCATTACTTCCCGAAACTGGGCCTGCAAGCGTGCATCCTGATTGGCATAGTTGGCCGAGACCAGGGCAATGCCTTTATCGGCCAGCACGCGGGTATCGCGCAGTTTGGCGATCACCGCCTCTTCCTGGTCCTTTCTTCTTGGCAGCCATACCGTAGCGCCCGGTTCGCGCAGCACCGCCACGGGTACTTTTACTTCCTGATAAATGAGGGAAGAAAACACCAGCGTATCTCCGGCATACCTGGCCTGAATGGAAAACTGGAATTCGCCGCTGATGTCGGAAGCCAGTCGGGATTGTTGATCGGGCAGCAGAATTTTGGAAAAAACCACTGGCTTCTGCGTATCCCGGTCTTTGATTTTGCCCTGAACGGTGATGCCATTGTTTCGGAGCGGCCATTCGTCCATGACCTGAATGGTATCGACCCGGTACTTTTTCAGCAGATCGGTCAGGTTCTTGGGCAGCAGGGCAAAACCACCTTTTTCTTCTACCACGACTTCATTCAGCACCTGGGTCTGAGGTTCCAGCTCTACCCGTACTTCTTCGTTTTTCAGGGCAGCCATGGACACAAAGGCAGTCTGGTAGCCCACAAAAGAAATGGCCAGTCGATACTCCCGGTAATACCCAGGCAGGGAAAGCGAAAACTGTCCTTCTGCATTGGTCACCGTCCCCAAATCGGTGCCGGCCACGCTTACGGAAGCGGCTGCCAACGGTGCCAGGGTCACTTTGTCCACCACTTTGCCCTTCAGGCTGAAAGAGCGGACCGGGCTGGTTTCCTTTAACACAACCTGCTGCCCCACCACTTGATACTGAATGTTGGTTCCAGCCAGTAATTGGTCCAATACTGCTTTCAGAGCTTGTTCTTTCACTTGCACGCTCAAATACTTATGCAGGGCAGCCGGCTGGTTGAAGTAGGAAAAAGCGACTGCGTAGTCACGCTGCAATTGCTCCAGCACCGCCGACAGGGTCATCTGACGGCAGGAGAGCGAAACCTTTTTGTCAAGCAAAGTATTCTGCGCACGGAGTTGAAACGTACATACAATCAGGAGGAAGAGGAAGACTGGCTTTTTCATTGTTGATGCATTTTAGATTCCATTACGAACCAGGAGGCGGTACCGAGGCGAATGGAAATTCTTCGTTCCAGTTCAGAAGAAGCCTGTCCGCTCAAGTGCTTTTTGCGCCCATTTATTGGCTGGTGGGGCAGCCTTTGCCATCCAATACGTAGGTATTATTCTTCTTTTCGTGGGTGATTCCCGACCCGTAAGCAAAGACTTCCAGAATCTGCTCCAAGCGGGCTTGCTCAAACGTACCCGTCAACCGGCAGTGGAGCAGCGCCGGATTTTGTGCCCGCATGTCGACGCCAAAATGCTGTTCCAGCACCGGCAGGACTTCTCTGAGCGGCGCATCGCGGAAGAGCAGCCGACCGGTTTTCCAGGCCAGGAAATTCGGATTGCTATTCGTGGATTCGGTGATTTGCCGTTCCTTGGGGCTCCACACGGCTTTCTCACCGGGTGTCAACAGTACGGCTCCCTCCTGCTGGTCGCGTTGCGCAAACGATACCTTGCCTTCGACCACCGTGACTTCTACCGAATCCGTTCCGGGATAGCCCCGCACATCGAAGGACGTGCCCAGTACGCGGGTAACGGTGGGTCCGGTATGAATCAGGAATGGCTGGGTGGTATCCCTGGCTACCTCAAAAAAGGCTTCTCCTTCCAGATAAACTTCTCTGGTGGTACCCGTGAAAGTCTTGGGAAAACGCAAACGACTGGTGGCATTGAGCCAGACAACGGTGCCGTCGGTCAGTTGAAGTCGGGTTTTCTGTCCTTCGCTGGTGGACTGCTCCACCCAAACCATCTGCGCATCGGCTCCTTTCCGGTAGAAATAGAGGCCTCCTGCCAACAACACTCCCATTAGCAACACCGCGGCCACTCTGCTCAACCAGCGCCAGGCACCTGGCTGCGGAAGGCGTCGGGTGGCGACTTCTTCAGCGGGTCTGATCCGGTCCCAAGCTCGTTTCATATCCGGCTCAAAGCTTTCGTAGTTCCCACGCGAACGCTTCCAGAGCACCTGATAGCGCCCAAATTCATTCGCATTTTCGGGTGAAGCCGCGATCCATTGTTCTATTTCCTGCCTTTCTGTTTCAGTACACTCACCTGCCAGATATGCCGCAACGATTTCGTAGTTCATAAGGTTAATGTAAGCATTGCGTTGAGCATAAAATTGGCTGCTGGCACGTTTTCATAGAAAATTCAACTAAGTCGTTATTGGATTTCAGTAACATCCTTCCACCCTTTCTTTCCTGCCTTCAGTATGCCGTCAGGGTGATGTCGTCAAAATACACCGTGCCGGTCGTGCCATTCAGCAAAACCAGAAATACCACCAAATTATCTACCTGACCGGGGTACCGGGTCGTCTCTACACTATATTCCTGAAAATCGCGGGTGCCATTGATCGAAGTCACTCCCTGCGTAGACTGAATGGCCAACATCATATTGGTCTGGTTGGCCGGGTTGATCCCATCCTGCCGGATCACGAGCGAAACGCCGGGCCCTTCCACATTTTCCAGCTTTATGTTGGCTTTGAGCAACAACTTTTTTCCTTTAGGCACATTCCGGGCGGAAACGGTTTGTCCCCAGTAGCAGAACGCATTTGCATCTCTGACTTCGGGGGCGCTTATTTTCAGTGCGTAAGGTGCAGAGGCAGTCGCTTCTTTACTGTAAGCGTGGACATATTGGTTGGGATTGCCCTGGTCACTGTTCCAGAAATTAAAAAACCAGTTCTGTCCCAATACCGTTACCTGAGAATCCTGCAAAAGCTGAAGGGGGCCCGGATCATCCTTCTTACACGATAACAAAGTGCAGAACAGCAGGAGCAGGAAGTTGGACTTCGCAAATCTTTTCATAAAAGAGCTTTTAGTAGATGAATGCCTGAGACCATTCGGTGCGGCTGGCATCCGCATACCAGTGGGTCTTCTACTGCTAAGACAAGAAAGGAAAACATCCGGCCTAAAAGGAGAAAAAAAAATTATCAGGAAAACACGGAAAAACCCAGGAGCAACAGCTTTCCCCAGTACTTACCCACGTACACCCGCAGCTTTTTCAGCGCAATGCCCATCTGGGCTTTCACGGTTTTGGGAGAGATCCCCAGTTCCTGCGCAATTTCGGCGTAGCTCATTTCGGCATCGCGGCTGAGTTGAAAAATCGTGCGACAGGCGGGCGGCAATGCGTTGATGCCCGCCTGAATGATGGCCTCCAGTTCATGCTGACGGAGCGCATCTTCCGCCGTTTCCGGATGCACAACGTCGACGGGATCGGACGCAAACTGTTGCCGGGCAAACTGGCTTTTCAGGTAGTTGAGGCTGGCGTTGCGAACGGCCGTAAACAAATAGGCTTGCAAAGAAACGGAAATGAGCAGGGTCTGCCTTTTCTGCCAGAGCGCAGTCAGCACGTCGCAAACCAGCTCTTCGGCCACCGGCTCTATCCGGACGTACCGGAGTGAAAAGCGGCAGAGCGCTTTATAGTGGGTTTGAAAAATATGCTCAAACGCCGCTACCTCCCCGGCGGCCAGCCGGTCAAGCAGTTCTCGGTCCGTAGAAGAAGGTGGTAACTCATTCATCCGATCTCAGGTCAATACGCCCAAGCACTGGTTGGATTCGGTCAAAAATGCACCGTCAACAAGTATAACATAAATTCGATTATGGGCTATGGGCATTCCCAAATTAAATGAAAGCCATCCGGAAAGGAATACGATTCAGGTTTGATCAAAGAATGCGTATTTTGCCTGCGAATTCAACCTTTCTCTGATGGGCAAGCAATTCCGCCAGATTACCCCCCACCTTCAATCATTTATTGAAGAACAAAAACTATTCTTCGTTGGAACGGCCGCTCCGGAAGGCCGCGTCAATGTCTCTCCCAAAGGCATGGACACGTTTCGCGTGCTGGGTCCCAACCGCGTAGTATGGCTCAACCTGACCGGTAGCGGCAATGAAACGGCCGCGCACCTGCTGGAAAGCAGTCGGATGACCATCATGTTCTGTGCTTTTGATGGAGCGCCCAACATTCTGCGTCTCTACGGCAGTGCCCACGCCCTGCACCCGCCCGATGCGGCCTGGCCGGAACTGATCAGCCGGTTTCCTTCCCTGCCGGGCGCCCGCCAGCTGTTCGACATGGAAGTGGACCTGGTGCAGACGTCCTGTGGCTTCGGCGTACCGCTGATGGATTACCAGGGCGACCGCCGGGAACTGACCGTCTGGGCCGAAAAGCAGGGCGACGAAGGGTTGAAAGACTATCGGGCACGCAAAAACCGGCTGAGTTTAGACGGCAAACCAACGGGTATGTAGACTGATTAGCGACTTTATCGTATGCTCCCTTCCTTTCCTGTTTATTCGATTGGCCACTTCATCAATCAACCCGATAATCCTACGCCTTTTGAGATTACCCTCTTCGGACAGATGGAAGAGCCGGATGTGGAAGATCCGCATAAACACAGTTTTTACGAAGTGATCTGGATAGACGCCGGTCAGAGTCGCCAGACCATTGATTACGCCGATTATTGCCTGTTGCCGCAATCCCTTTTTTTTATCTCCCCCGGTCAGCTCCATTTCTTTGTGGAGTGGGAACACCTGGAAGGCGGCAGTGTACTGTTCACAGAAGATTTTTTTCTACTGAATCAGCAAAACCAGGACAAGTTGTTTGAGCTCAGTTTCCTGGATAATTTCCACACCAACCCTTCATTGCCTCTGAGCGCGGAAGGATTCGCTGAAATCAGGCAAACCATCGACTGGCTGATCAGAGAAAAAAGTCGGCCGGATTATTCGCCGTCCATTGCTCAGTCGATGCTGCACGTGTTGCTCTCCCAGATTCAACGCAACATTGATTCGAGCCGGACAAGTGCTTATCCTAAACACTACGTGATCACCTACAAAAAATTCAAACGGTTGATTGATGAGCACTTTCAGTACAATCTGTCGGTCAGTGCGTACGCAGAACGATTGCACCTGACGCAGCACCGCCTGAACCGGATCTGTAAGCAGGTGTGCGGAAAAACGGCCGGGGAGATGATCCGCTCCCGCAGTTTGCTGGAGGCCAAACGAATGCTGACCTTTTCCGACCTGAGTGTTTCGGAGATAGCGGCCCAGCTTCACATTTTCGACCCTTCTTACTTTGCCCGCCAGTTCCGGAGAGAAACCGGGACGACACCCGCTGGATTCAGAAAAAGCATGTCCGAAAAGTACCGGTTATAATCGTTTTTCTTCTAACGACCAGCGGTCCCTCCCGGTAGCTTTGTGTCATTGATTCACCTTTAAAATCAAGCACATGTCCTCTTTTCAAGTTCCGACCCGGGAAGAAGTTTCTCCCGGCAATCAGGCCCTTTTTGATTCCATGCAAAAATCTTTCGGCAAGGTGCCCAACCTGTACGCATTCTTTGCCTGGCACCCCAATGCCCTGGCCGATTACCTGGCCCTGCAAAACCGAAAAAGCACGCTTTCGGCCAAGGAGCGGGAAATCATCAATCTGGTCGTTAGCGAAGTCAATGCCTGCGCTTATTGCGTACCGGCCCACACCGCCGTAACGAAAATGCTCTTTGGCCTTTCGGACGAAGACATTCTCGGGATCCGTAGAGCGGAAATTCCCACTGACACCCGGTTGGATGCCTTAGCAAAACTCACCCGGGCGATTGTTCTTTGGCGGGGCCGTCCTTCTGAGGAAAGACTGGCTACTTTCTTCGCGGCGGGTTATACGCAGGTGCAACTGATTGATGTGGTTATCAACATCGGCGATAAAGTGATCAGCAATTACCTGCACAACATGGTCCAGATTCCGGTCGACTGGCCTGCTGTTCTACCAATCTCTGCAACTGAATAATCAACCAATGGCCGTCACTGGCGTTCAGCCCATTGAGGTTGAACCGTACAGTTGGCAACTATTCCATCCATCATTTATGCAAACGCCCCAATCAAAAACCTGGCTGATTACCGGTGCCTCCAGCGGCCTGGGAAAAGCCCTCGCACAGGCCGCCCTCCATCGGGGTGATTTCGTATTCGCTACCTTCCGAAAACGGGAGCAGATGGCAGATTTTCAGGCCCAAAACCCGGACAAAGGAATGGGCCTGTATTTGGAACTGAACGACCGGGATACATTAGCGAAAGTAGTTTCGACCGTTCAACAACACGCGGGGAGGCTGGACGTGCTGGTCAACAATGCCGGATTTGGATTCGCCGGAGCCATTGAAGAGGCGGCTGATGAAGAATGGCAGGCGGTCTTCGACACGAACTTTTTCGGTCCTATGCGGCTGACGCAGGCACTGTTACCGCTCTTTCGCCGTCAGGGAAGCGGGCACATCATTCAGATTTCCTCCCACGGCGGTTTCAGAGGCTTCGCTGGATTCGGGGTATACAATGCCAGCAAATTTGCCCTGGAGGGAGCCAGCGAAGCCCTGGCAGCGGAAGTGGCACCTCTGGGAATCCAACTGACGATTGTACAGCCCGGTCCCTTTCGAACCGGTTTCGCCGGTAGTTCCCTCCGGCAAGCCCGCAAACGGATTTCGGCTTACGATGCTACTGCGGGCGTTTTTCGCAGTCGGCTACAACAGGTAAACGGCCAACAGGAGGGCGACCCGGCCAAAGCGGCCCTGGCCATTCTACAGATCGCCGATACCGCACAACCTCCGTTGCGCCTGGTGCTGGGGCAGACGGCCGTGACCACGATTACCACCAAGCTGGAAAGTGTACGCAGGGAAATGGAACTGTGGTCAGAAACATCCCTGTCTACCGCGCATTGATTCATTTCATATTACTTAAAAATGGAGAAGGGCAGTGATCGGATGATCACTGCCCTTCTCCATTCATAGCTCTTCATTTACTCAGGGAAGGTTCAGCAGAAAGCCGATGGTAAAGTTGGCGTCCCAGTCAAACACAAACTGCTGACAGCCGGTAGCGTCGGCGATGGCCTTGTAAATGTTCAGACCGGCTTTCGACTTGGCATTGTCCAGCTGGTAGGCGCTTGGGGCATTCAGGACGGTGTACCGTTCCTTACCCTTGCGGACGGATTTGGCCATTTCAAAAGGCACGCCCCCGATGATGAAGCAGGTTTTCCGGTTGCCTTCCGGTACCTGCCGGGCTTTGGTAGCCACTTCATCGTACACTTTCTTATCGTCAACTTTGTCCTGAAAGTATTTTGATCCGTACGTTTCTACTGAGGGAAAGCGGCTGCCTTCCTTCCAGGAAATCTTGGTATTGCCCGAGCCGATGTCGACCACGAAGGAATTGCTGGCGTAGGCGTCGGGCAACACCGACTTCAGGGCCAGGGTTCCCTCCTGCTCGGGCGTTACCTGGTTCACTACGTAACCCAATTGCTTGAGTGCCCGGGTGATTTTCAGGGTGTTGTCGGCTTTGGCGGCACCTGAACTCACCACGAAGTGAATATCTCTTCCGGTTACACCAAAATCCAGCATATTGCCGATGTACTTCTTCAGGCCCATGCGCACGTCGTCGTCGGTGGCCATGTTTTCCAGCACCAGGCTATTGCCGAATTCGGCCTTTTCCAACTGCCAGCGCTTCTGGTTGTCGATTTTTACGATGAAAGAGTTGAAGCCACTGGCTCCCATTTCCACCACCCCTTTGAGTTTCCCATTTTCGGGGGCAGGTGGCGTGTAATTGAACGCAGCGCGGTTTTCGCTGGCAGTCGTGGCGGTGCCATTCCCGCTGTTCGGCTGCGTACCTTCGGCCGACGCTGATTCGTTGGCAGCCGATCCGGAAGAGGCCGCCGGACCATCGGAATAGTTGCCTTCGGTGGCAGTGGTTTCGGTATTTGATGGAATGATGCCCTGGTTCTGCAATACGCGGAAGCCGCCGTACAGCCCGGCCAGCACCAGAAGTACAATGAATAATTTACCAAAAGGGGTGAGTCGTTGCATAGATGAAAGGTTAGAAGTAAAAATGGGCTAGGGAAGATGCAGCCTCCGCATCAGAAATCAAACAGCTTGTTGTACTGGTTATCATTGGAAGCATTGCGCTGACTGTTAGGCAGTGGAGTGTCGAGATTGATGGAAGAATACGGGTTGTTGCCCTGATCGATCAACAGTTGCTTCTGGTCGCCCAGCAGGAAGGAAATGCCTTCTTTTTCCCACTTCTCCAGCATTTCCAGGCCCTTCTCTTCGTACACCCCGTTCTGCAGGTCGATGGAATCCATGAAGCTGGCCGAAAGCTCCATAAAGCGCTCCATCTCACCCACCTTGCGGCTTACGTCGTCGGCAATGGCTTCCATGGCCTGGTCGAACATCAGGCGCTTGTCTTTGTCGCCGGAGATGATGTTCAGGGCCGAACGCATGGCTGAATGGCTGTTGCGGATGGCTTCGCGTTCGATCTTTTTCACCTGCACCTGGTCTTTGATGTCCTCCAGCAGGATTTCGGAGTTTTCGTACATCTTGCTCAGCACGCGGTAGAGAATCTCCATTTTCCGGTACAGATCACCCAGCTTGATGTTCGATTCCTGCAAACGGCCGGCTTTGCGCGTTTTCAGAATCATCTGCGCCTGCTTCCCCTTTTCCTTCGCTTGATTGGCCAGTGCCAGGCTGTCGGTCATGGTGCGTTCGTTCACCGTCATCAGGTCTTTCAGCTTGCGCATCTGTCCCCGCAAGGCCCCGATCTGCTTGTCCATCTTATACAGGTTGTCCTGCAGGCTTTCGGTGTACGACTGTAAAATGCCAATGGGGTCGATATTGACGAAGATAGCCGTAACAAAACGCATAATGCTTTTGTACAGGTACCAGATCAGGTTGCGGAACTTCGGATCGAGCAAGACGTAGAGCAGCCCGCCAATGCCCGCAAACAGCAGGATGGCGTAGAGCGTGTTCTGCATCAGTGTGATGATGTAAGGCAGGGCTTTGTACAACAGATACCCGCCTCCCAGTACCAGCAGGGAACCGAAGAACATGCCGGTGGTGCCTTCCGGCTTTTCCCAAAACGATTTGGGTTTGAGCGAATCCAGATTGTCCATGTTAGTGAGCCAGATTGTTAGGTTTGAGATACTTTTCAATATTGTCCATATCCGTCTGAATGCCGCTCAGCACGGTTTCCAGCGTCAGGTGGAAGTTGTTTCTGGTGTTTTCAATCTTCACCTCCGCTTCCGTAATCACCCCCTGGGCCTTGGCCATATCTTCCTGGTGCGCCGCAATTTCGCGCGTGAGCCGGGCTATCTCTTCTGACTTCTGCTGAATGAGCGTTTGCAGGTTTTCCACTTCCTTTTGCCGGGCCGTCACGTTCTGGTCTACCTGCTGGTGCACGGCTTTGTTAAAATTCTCCCTCTCCTTTTCCAGCAGTCCTTTGTAAAAACGGGCCGTTTCCAGCAACTTCTCTACGGTGACGCCCATGGTAGAAGCCGTGGCGTAGGCCGACTTGTAGCGGGTAGCTTCGTCAGGAATGATGTTGGCCAGGGTTTTGAGCGAATCACGGAACTCCAGGAAGTCGAAACCTTCCATGTTGTTGTCCTGAATGGTTTTTTGAAGGGATTCGAACATCCGCTGATCGAGCGTGGCATTTCCGGAAACGGGTGGCGTGGCTGCAGCAGCCGGTGCCACCGATGCGGGTGGAGTGACCGGAGTCGATGCGGTTTTCTCCTCCTTCGGCTTTGGATCAACTGCGTTTGCCTCCTCCACAAAAAACAAAGACTTGAGATTCTTCAGCATAGGAATTTGATAAAATGCGTTAAAAATCCATTTTAAGGCAATTCTCTCCACGGAGCGGGCATTCAAAAAAATACGTAACAAATGTATAAAAATAGCCGAGCCAGTCAACCGTCAATTTTACAAACGGTTCCCGGTAAGGATATGATGGGACGTTTGGCTGTTTATCAATGCATTATCCAGCCCATCACATCAGTTGCCACGACTGGTTGCGATTCGTCTTAGCACACCAATGCCGCAAATTACTCTATTACCCGAAGGTAAAGAGCGATTTGCGGCACCTGCCTGTCTCCCCTATTTTTTGTGCTGTGTATACATCAGCCGATCGGTATCAAAACCCAGTTCCTGCGCTTTGGCCGTGAGGGCTTGAAGTGCACTCAGTTCCACCGAAGGAGTACGGCTCAGCATCCAGAGGCTATCGCGGGATGGCTCACCGACCAGGGCGTACTGGTATTCGGTATCTACATCCAGGATCCAGTAGTCGCCCTTAAAAGGCCAGAAGAACTGCACTTCTAGTTTGGCGCTTTCGTTGGGATCGGGTTGGTACGCCTTGCCGCTGGCCGTTTTCAGTTCCCCATCCACCGAACCTTTGCGACAGGTATTGAGGATGTCGACGCTGCCATCCGGGCAGAGCGTATATTGGGCCTTGGTAGCGTGGCACCCGCGCTCAAAGGGTTCCGGGAAGCGGGCAATTTCGTACCATTCGCCCATATATTTCTTCAGGTCTACGTTGGGTGCAACCGGCAGCGGTGCATAATTTTTCCTGCGGGCATACGCCACGGCTACGGCTCCGGCTACCAGGGCGGCAGAAGCGAGCCAAATGCTTTTTTTGTTCATTTTCCAAGTGGTTGAGTTATGTCCGGTTGTACGGAAATGCGCTCTGTCGGTTGGCAAACCGGCCACTTTTCTGTGCGGGGACAGTGAATGAGAAAGGGTCGGACCACTGGCCCGACCCTTTGACTATCATCCTCGTGCTATGAATAAAATAGTGTAAAATCCTGACCAAGGCCCTGAGGGGCGCATGGCATCCTACAGTATTTTACCTATATCTGGGTTGAGCAGCACCAAGTAAATAGGGTTTCGATAGAACCGGCGTATTCATCGTTTAAATGTCCAGAAAGCCAATGCAGGCCGCTTTATCCGATAAATGGTAGAAAACACAAAAAACACCTGAGTATTTCTCTTAAGTAGAAATGAACCATATACCATTTTGCCTGGACAGATGCCAATCAATCACCCTGATGAAATTAGTAATGTTTGACATACCCCTAAATTCAGACTATCCGGAGTGTGTAGCTGAAAAAGCACAATAAATGCCCCGCTCTTACATCATCTTTCTACCCAGACCCATCCTGTATTCTCTATCACCCCTGTTTCGCTTTTGCTCCTTTCTTCGCGAATTAGCCAACTTTCAACCCCTTGATCCGTAGAATAAAGCCATGTCAGACTATGTAAAAAGGAGAACCAGGCTATGAAAAAAGAGAAGCAAACACCACCCAAAAACAATAGTGAAGAAGGCAAAGCGGAAATGAACACCAATAAAAACGCCCCGGAAACGGCCCGCAAAAGGGATGTGCTCAGGAATACCAAAGACAGTGACCTGGACGATTTTTCCACGGATCAAAATTCAGATCCGGTGCTTGCCAAAAATCAGTAAGCCTTTCACCGGCAATCAAAGCCTTTACCAGAGCCGATCCATGTTTTGTGATCGGCTTTTTTTATTGTACACAATGGCAGTAAAAAATTACGTTCGGCAAGAATTCCCAACCGCCACTCACCCAATTTGGGGGATGCCCGCTGCTTGATTTTCAGCTACCTTTGTCAGCTTTCCGCTCTCCCTTCTTTCATTCATGTTTGCCAGACTTCTGATATGGACCCGCTTCGCCGTTGCTACGGTCGTGTGCGTGCTTTTCTTTCAAGTCGCCTCCGGACAGAATCAGAATCCGAAAAAAACGTATACCACCCAACGCATCAGCACGGTCCCTCCCGTGATTGACGGCCTGGCCAATGATCCGGTCTGGGAAACAGTGGAATGGGGCACGGATTTCACCCAGCGCATACCCGCCGACGGCGAAAAACCCAGCGCCCAGACGGCTTTTAAAATCCTCTACGACGACAAGAACTTCTACATGCTCATCCGGGCTTACGATGATGAGCCGAACAAAATTGTGCAGCGGATGTCGCGACGGGACGGTTTTGAAGGCGACTGGGTAGAAGTAAACATCGACAGCTATTTCGACCAGCGTTCGGCCTTTTCCTTCACCACCAGCGTATCGGGTGTGAAAGGCGACGAAGCCATTTCGAACAACGGAGACAACTGGGACCCCAGCTGGGACCCGATCTGGTACGTCCGCACATCTATTGACGACAAAGGCTGGATTTCGGAATTCCGGATTCCATTGACCCAGCTCCGGTTCGGAGAAAAAGAGAAACACGTCTGGGGCATTCAGGTAACCCGGCGCAATTTCCGCAAGGAAGAAATTTCCAACTGGCAATACATTCCCCAGAATGCGCCGGGCTGGGTACACCTGTTCGGCGAACTGCACGGCATCAGCGGTATCAAGTCGCAGAAGCAGCTGGAAATCCAGCCGTACGTGGTGGGCCAGATGGAGCGCTACCCGCAGGAGGCGGGCAACCCTTTTGCTACCGGAAAGCTGGATAAAGTCACCTTCGGGCTGGATGGCAAAATCGGCATTACCAGCGACATCACGCTGGATTTTACGGTCAACCCCGATTTCGGGCAGGTAGAAGCCGATCCTTCGCAGGTCAACCTAACGGCTTTTGAGGTGTTTTTCCGCGAACAGCGGCCCTTCTTCGTGGAAAGCAAGAACATCCTCAATTATCAGATTACGTCTTCCACGGCCGGCGGCAGCTATACCACCGACAACCTGTTTTACTCCCGCCGCATCGGACGCCCACCCCACTACAGTCCCGACACGCGGGAGAACGAATACGCGCAGCAACCCCAGAACTCTTCAATCCTGGGGGCCTTCAAACTGACCGGCAAAACCAAACGGGGCTTCTCTTTCGGCATCCTGGAAAGCCTGACTTCGCGCGAACAGGCCACCCTGGACTACCAGCAGAGCCGACGGAAGGTGACGGTAGAGCCGCTCACCAACTTTTTCGTGGGGCGGGTACAGCAGGATTTCAATAAGGGAAACACCATTGTAGGCGGCATTTTCACGGCCACGCACCGCGACCTGACCGAAACGCACCTGAATAACCTGCACCGGTCAGCCTATACGGGCGGCGTGGATTTTGTGCACAACTGGAAAGACCGCAAGTATTTTTTCTCCGGCAACGTTATCTTCAGTCACGTAGCCGGCAGCCGCGAAGCCATTCTGGCTACCCAGACGGCGCAGCAACGCTTTTTTCAAAGACCTACCGCCACCCACTTGTCCGTCGATTCTACCCGTACTTCGCTTACCGGCACGGGCGGCACGTTTAAGATCGGGAAAAGCGGAGGCAGCAAACTCCGGTTTGAAGGAGGCGTCACCTGGCGTTCGCCCGGTCTGGAGCTGAACGACGTGGGGTTTCTACGCAGCGCCGACCAGATCAACCAGTGGCTCTGGGTGGGCTATCAGGTACTGAAGCCTTTTCGTATTTATCGAAATTTCTTCGTCAATCTCAACCAGTACCGTAACTGGGATTTCGGCGGTGTGAACACCCTCAACAGCTTCAACCTCAACTTTCGGACGCAGTTTAAAAACTACTGGTGGATCGGCTCCGGGCTCAATTACGATCCGGGGACCATTTCCAATGCCGACCTGCGCGGCGGACCGGCCCTGCGGTACCCGGGCGGCTGGGGACACTGGTACTTCGTGGAAACCGACAACCGCAAAAAACTGCAGTTTTCTTTTGAACACAATAATTACTGGGGGCAGCAGCAGTATTCCCGCCAGCAGGACTTTGCTTTGGGTATCTCCTACCGTCCGTTCAACTCACTGCAAATTACGGCCAGCCCTTCGTACGGACTGAATGAACATGCAATGCAATACGTAACGACACAGAGCAGCGGTACCGACGCCCGTTATCTGGTGGCGGCCATCGACCAGAAAACCCTGGGCGTGTCGTTCCGGCTCAATTACATCATCACGCCCAACCTGACCATCCAATACTACGGACAGCCTTTTGCATCGCAGGGCAAGTACCGGGATTTCAAACGCGTCACCGACTCCAAAGCCGAACGGCTCGACCAGCGGTATCACCCTTTTGCCGGCCCGGAAATCGCTTATCGTGCGGAAGGCCACTATGCGATTGATGAAAACGGAGACGGGGTTCAGGATTATCAGTTCGACAAACCCGACTTTGATTTCGTGCAGTTTCGTTCCAATCTGGTAGCCCGCTGGGAGTACATTCCGGGCTCCACCCTGTTCCTGGTCTGGTCTCAGGGCCGCACGGGTGATCCTGCCATCGACCGCTTTACCTTGCACAACGTATCGCGCAACCTATTCGACATCCAGGCCCACAACGTATTCCTGATCAAGTACACTTACCGCTTTGTGCGGTAACGGTGAAGGTAAAGAAATAGTGGAATGCAAGCTGCAGTGAGCACAATCTGCCAGTGAATAGCTAAACTTGTCCTTCCATAATCATTCTAGAAAGCGAAAACAACAGAGTTCTTCAAATGGAAACTTTAACAACAATCATCTCATTTGTTTTGCTGGCTGGACTTATCATATCCCCAATTTTAATTATCGTTGGATTAAGTAAGCAAAATATCAAGTACAAGTTTATCGTCTTCCTAATTCTTGCAATAACAATTACTTCATTTATTACCTTAATATTTGGATGGTGGACCAACACTTCTAATCAAATCCTTTTATCAAGTTATGGATATGACTTTGAGGCAACGAATGATGCTGAAAGATTTGCAAACGTGGCTGCAGAAAATATGGACCGAGTTAAAAGGCTTGAAATTAGCAGGATGGGAATTGGCTGGCCACTTAAGTCTTTCATGACTTATGTTATCTATTTACCATACATTATGATTATATATTCAATAACCTATTTAATTGAAAAGTACAAAAAAGATTATACTCTTAACAAAGTGCAGAAGAGGGCGGCAGTAAACTTTAAACAAAAATAATATCTGACTACTGGACCTTGATCGGTCCCCTCCGTAGTGGAACCGGTACGCCGGAGCGGAACGGAAAGATTCCATCTTTAGGTTGTACTGATTCCTAATCATTTGAGTTAATTAAAGATGGAATCTTTACCGCCGTTTTCTCAAAATGTCCAGCAATCAGAAATAATATTTACTACCACGGCTGTTATCTTTTGTATGAGCCATTTATGATGAAACAGCATCAGTTGATTTTATTCAAGTACTTAGCGCCACTTACTCAATCCTACTCTATGACCATCCAAAGCCTCTGCGTATTCTGCGGTGCCAATGCCGGCAAACGTGAGATTTACACCACCAAAGCCCGGCAACTGGGTCGATTGCTGGCCGAAAATAATATCACCCTTATTTACGGTGGCGGTAAAGTAGGTCTGATGGGCACCATCGCCGACAGCGTGCTGGCGGCCAGTGGCCGCGTGGTAGGCGTCATTCCTGGCCACCTGATGGACCTGGAAGTGGGTCATGCTGGCATTACCGAAATGCACGTGGTCAAATCGATGCACGAACGTAAGCAACTGATGTGCGACCTGTCGGACGGGTTTATTGCGCTGCCGGGCGGCTTCGGAACGCTGGACGAACTCTGCGAAATCCTGACCTGGAATCAACTGGGCACCATTCAAAAGCCCTCCATCCTGCTCAACGTGGAAGGTTATTTCGACTTCTTCATTCAATCGCTGGAACACTTCGTGGAGGAAGGCTTCCTGAAACCCGCCAACCGGAAACTGCTGATGGTGGAAGAAGACGAAAACCGCCTGCTCGACCGCCTGCGCGGCTACGAACCCCTCTATACGCCCAAGTGGATCAATCACACGGAGCGGTAGGGATGTGCCCTCCAGAAATATCATTCAATTATTGCCGCTTCGGAATGCGCCGCCAGATGTGGAAGGCTTCGCGCAGGGTCATATAGGCAACGCCCCGCCGGTGGTTTTCGCGGCTGATGTCGTACAACACCCGCCAGTGGTGAAACAGCACCCGGTAGGCTTCCCGCAGGGAAAAACCCGGGTGATAGATGTGCGCCGGTTCGGCACCGGCTCCGTTCAGTTCCAGTATCCGGATGTGCTTGCCGGCGTACAGGTCGGCCACGCTCCGGCAACGCAGGTCGTAACGGCCAAAATAAAACCCGTCGATGGGTTGACTGATCCGGTCGAACAAGCGGCTCAGTTCGGGGCAAATCAGGTGGTTGGCATTCAGAAACTTGGTTCCTTTGCTGTGGTTGCCAATGGGTACCAGGGTAATCACTTCGCCCGGAGCGGGTATGTTGTGAAAGAGGTGGCCGTACTTAGCCGTCAATGCCGGCAACTGCAGGATCGCCCGTTCGTTCTGCATGATCAGCTCTTCGATGCAATTCACTCCGTTGCCCCGGACACTCAGGAACTCCTTCTGCACAATGGATGAAACCACGCCCTGCGACTGTCCTGGCATGCGGTAATAAAACACACCCAGTTCCAGCGGCTCATCCACGTACTCCTGAATCAGGAAGTCGCCCGGACTGCTGTTGAGGTAGGCCACCAGACCGGACTGATCCGCTATTTTTTCTACCCGCCAGCCCCGTTCTCCCACGTCCGGCTTGGCAATCAGCGGGTAGCTTATTTTATTTTCAGCCACCAGTGTCAATACGTCGGCCACCGTTGCAGATGCAGATATTAGCCAGGTCTGGGGCTTGAATTCGTCGCTGATGCGAGCCAGAATGTCCGCCTTCGATTCGCCAAGCAGGCCGCCCGTTTTAATGGATGGATTGGACGCGGAAAAGAAAAACGGGGAGCGGGCTTTGATAGCCAGCCAGAGGTAATAGAAAAACACCGGAAGGTAAACGACCGCAAAAGGCCAGTACTCCCAATGCCGCAAGCGGATGAAAAATGTCGTATTGAATCGAAAGCGGAATAGTCTGGAGAGCAACGTTTCCCAAAGAGAGAGCGGCGTTTCGGCCTTCGGCTGCCGGCTGAGTGAACTAAGCGATTGCATAAGGAGGAGGAATGGTAAGTTGGCTGAAAGTAGACTGCGTAAAATCTTCGTAAATCAATTCGGCCACCTCATGATGGCGGACAATGCTGGTCAGGCTGATGGTCAACAGGGCGTTCTGGCGGTTCATGCGCAGGCTATGGGTGGGGTCGCCATCACCGGCAAATTGATGAAACTGCCGAATGGCGTCAACAGTGGGCTGCGGATGTTGCTGAAGCCATTCCCGAAACCAGCCTTCGCGCTTTTCGATTACGGCACTTGAATAAAGCGTTACCGACGACCAGATGCAGGGCTGCTCCGGGTCTTTTTCCTGGATAAACAATTGAATCCCATCCCAGCGCAGTTCTACCAGCCTCTGCCCTTCCCGGACCAGCAACGTAAAAGGCTCGATGCCAATGAAGGAATAATTGCTTACGAAAGCTTCCAGGGAAGGATACGCAAAGAACTGCGGAATGACCAGACCCCGGCTGTGTTTATAGGGCGGTTGTGGCCGATGCGGGGTGAATGCACCATTGAGCAAACAAATGGCCGTCTGCGCAGATGCTGCGATCCAGGTGCCAAACCCTTGCGGATCCTGCGGATAAATAATCGTTCTTTCACCCATACGGAATACCTTCGGCGACAACGCAGCCGGACGAATCGCTTTTTCATCGCGACTGTGGGTGAGCAGAAAGCCCTTGGCAGGAAGAGGTAAATAGGTAACTGTACACATATAAAAAGGGTGAATTCCCCCTTACAAGTCTTGTTTCAGGGTGTTCAAATCTTCCACTACGCTTAATCAGCGGTATTCGTTCTGTTCAGCTTCCTATCGGGAAAATGCCTTTACGGTATCTGGTACATCTCTCCTCAGGTTGGAAGCGCCGATACAGCAACCGAAGCCGTTTTTCATCCTGCATCCACCGCAGTAGGTACCGTTGCCAACCGCTGCATTTTTACCGCCTGGCTTCCGTTCTGCAATTCCTGGTCCGAAATGCATTCGTACCAAATACGGGATAAATCAGCCGAAAGGTCATCTTTATCGATTTCCTGGCTCCGCAAAGAGGCGATGGACTTCCGATATTTCGGGACATTTCTGAAATATCGGAAAGCCGGCCGAAGGAGTCAGGCTCCCTGGCACGCCCAGAAAGGTGAGTTTGTTCCCTTTCTGCGCCATAATAGCCCTTTTGGTCCTATCTGGGAGAAGTGGAATAGTATTTGGCCATTGGGCAGGCAAGCAGCTGACCACTCAGGTCACTCCAACTTCTATCCAAGTGTTCCATTTCTATGAAATCATTCGTTCTTCTGTTCATTACCGCCCTTCTCACCAACGTTGCGTCGGCCCAGACGCATCCGGAGGTGCGAAAGCAACAATTCAACCTGGAGAGGGGCCTGGCCATTCAGGGCTACGACCCGGTAGCTTATTTCACGCAGAACAAGGCCCTGAAAGGGTCGGCCTCCCACACCTTTATTTACAAAAACGTAACCTATCGTTTTGCCACGCCTGCCCATTTGAAGGCCTTTCAGGAAAACCCCGAAAAGTACGAACCCCAGTACGGCGGCTGGTGTGCTTATGCGATGGGAGCCAGCGGTGAAAAGGTGGAAATCGATCCCGAAACCTTCAAGGTGAAAGACGGCAAGCTCTTTTTGTTTTACCATTCCTTTGTCAATAATACCCTCAACAAGTGGAATAAGGACGAAGCCAATCTGCATAAAACAGCGGACGCCAACTGGTTGCGGTTTACGCAAATGTAACTGAGGCAGGCTGGTCGTGTACCCAATTGCTATTCCCAGATTTTACTTCCTAAAACACCCCAACCATGATGAATAAGCTCAGGCTTTCTCTCCTTTGGGCGGCCCGTTTGCTGGCTGCCATCATTATGCTCCAGACCTTGTTTTTCAAGTTTTCCGGGGCCGCCGAATCTGTGTACATTTTCTCTACGCTGGGTGTAGAACCCTGGGGCCGCATCGGCTCGGGCATTGTAGAACTGATCGCTTCGATTCTCATCCTCATTCCGCGTACCAGCTGGATTGGTGCGGGGTTAGCGCTGGGTGTGATGGCCGGTGCCATCCTGTCCCATCTCACCGTACTGGGTATTCCCGTACAGGACGACGGTGGTTACCTGTTTTTCCTGGCTCTGACGGTAGCTGCCAGCAGCAGTACCCTTCTGTTTCTTACCCGAAAGCAGTGGTGGCCCATCGTACTGGGCAGGTCAGAGAAAATTTTTGGCAAAAAAACGGTGAAGTCAGCCCGAATCTAGTGGGTAAGTCTGTTCGTATGCATCTCAGCGACGCTCAAATGCATTGATTAACGCGCTGAAGTACTGATTTATTTACCATCTCATTTCTGTTGTTATGTCTTTAAAATCTGCCAGTCACCACATTCTGACGCAACTTGCCGAAGTGATCGCTCAACTCAGCGACTCCGACTATGCCCGTCCGCTGCCCGTTCTGTCGGAGAACAGTATTGGCAAGCACGTTCGTCACACGCTGGAATTTTACGAACTGCTGGTCGATGGTGCACAAAATGGCTATTTGAATTACGACCGACGGCCACGTAAACTGAGGTTGGAAACCGATACGGAGGAAGCCCTTCAGCGCATCGCATTCATTGACCAGACCATTCGCCAGCTCGACCTTAACCAGCGTTTGGTTTTGGAAGCGGACCTGTCGGTTACGGGAACGGAGGTTACGAGCATTTCCTCTCTCCTGTCGCGTGAGTTGCTGTACAACATCGAGCACGCGATCCACCACATGGCCTTGATTCAGATAGCCGTCAGGGAGGCGTTCCCGCACGTAGCGCTACCGCCCCATTTCGGAGTGGCCTACTCAACGGTGCAACACCAATCGCGTTAAACCTTTCAATCCTTCTCTCACGTCGAATGTATGCTACTTCTCTTCCTGCTGGTCAGTGTCATTAGTTTTGCCGGTTCGCTTCATCCCGGTACGGTCAATCTGGCGGTGGTGCAAACCACCCTCAGTCAAAACCGCCGGGCGGGCTTGTGGCTTGCGCTGGGTGGCAGCCTGCCGGAGATGGTTTACAGTGCCATGGCAGCAGGCGGCCTCATGCTCATTCCCATGTCTTCCAACTGGACTGCCTGGCTTCCTTACGCTTCCGTTCCGGTGCTGTTGGGGACGGGATTGGCTTCTTTCCGGCAAAAGCCTTTGGTGCTAAACGTTTCCCAGGAACAGGCCAGCTCACTGCCATTCTGGAAAGGGATGGTGTTGGGGAGTACAAACCCCCAGCTTCTCCCTTTCTGGTCGGCGGTATGGATTTACCTGAGCCGCCACCCGCTGGTGCCAGTGGGCCACGGCGCCAGCCAGTGGGTGTTTGCGCTGGGAACAACTGCCGGTGCCTTTGGCCTCCTGGTGATCCTGGTCTGGTTGACCGACCGGCAACGACAACGGATCGGACATTATCTGAACGGTCCCTGGATCAACCGCCTGACCGGAGGGGTGTTCATCGCGATGGCGCTGGGACAATTGTTCTGGCTCATCATTTATTAAGTAGCCTTTGGCTCTTACTATGCATCGTTTTGTTCTCCGGTTGTTACTGATGCTTCGCTGGCGTATGCTATTGCTGCTCTTCCTACTGTTGCTGGCACTGCTTCCCCGTTGTGTTTCCCTGCGGATGTCGGACCAGAAGGTAGCCGAATACTTCGCTAACCAGCCGGTGAAGCCCACGTTTGGCACCTACCGGGCAGCAGGTCGTATAATTCACTACGCCCGTATCGGTTCCGACACGCTGCCGATGGTGCTGTTTATTCACGGTTCGCCGGGTTCGTGGGATGCGTTCATTCACTTTTTTGTGGATTCATCGCTCTACCAGCGGGCTCAACTGGTATCGGTAGATCGACCGGGGTTTGGGAAGTCCGGCTTGGGCCAGCCCGAAAAGTCATTGCAAGTACAGGCCGCGGCCATTGCGCCTTTGCTCCGGCTGAGCCAATCAGCACACCGGCCCATTCTGGTGGGGCATTCGCTGGGCGGCCCCGTAGCTGCCCGCCTGGCGATGGACTATCCGGATGCAGTAGGCGGGCTGATCCTGGTGGCGCCTTCCATTGACCCCGAACTGGAAAAGAAAGAATGGTACCGTCCCATTGGCAGTGCGTTTCCCATCCGGCAATGGCTGCCCAGGGAACTGGACGTGAGCAACCGGGAAATCATGCCGCTGAAGGACGAATTACAGAAGATGGTGTCCCGCTGGGCTGAGATCCGGATTCCGGTCACTGTGATCCAGGGAGAAGACGACCAGCTGGTACCCGCCGGAAATGCAAGGTTTGCCCAACGGATGCTGATCAATGCCCCACTGACGGTCCAAATGATTCCGAATATGAACCATTTCATTCCCTGGAGCCGACCTGACCTTATCCACGATGCGATTCTTCGACAGTTGAGGGATTGAGGAACTGAATGAATAAAGGGGAGTAGATTCCTATTTAAACAGGTGCTCAAAAGTTTTTCGGTAAAAATTGCCAATTAACGAGGCAATCCTCCGCTTACTGTTTATTAGCGCCCTGTTTAATTGCTAATGACTAACCACTTAATGAGGCATTTATGTTCGTAAGCTAATGGCCCAACACCTGCCGGTTTATATCAGTCTGTTCTAGTATTTATCTTTTATTTCTTCTGTTTACCTACTTAAAATCAATCTTTTATGAAATCTCTTGTTCTGCTGTTCACTTTCGTTGCCTTGTTTTCATTCACTGGAGCGATCGCCCAAAAATCGGCGGTGTTTGCACCCGATGGCAAGGCCATTCGCGGTTACGATCCAGTGGCTTATTTCACGGAAAATAAAGCCGTGAAGGGAAATCCTTCCATTTCCTACCGTTACCAGGACACCGACTGGTATTTTGCCAGCGAAAAAAACCGGGAAACCTTTCAGGCCAATTCGGCGAAGTACGCTCCGCAGTACGGTGGCTACTGCGCCTTTGGTACGTCAAGGGGTTACAAAGCGCCCACTGAAGCCGATGCCTGGACCATCGTCAATGGGAAACTGTACCTCAACTACAACACCGACGTGCGAACGGAGTGGAACAAAGACCAGGCGAATTACATCAAAAAAGCCGATATCAACTGGCCCAACATCAAGAACCAAGACGGGAAATAAAGCCTGACGAAAAGATTCCCTCCCAAGTTGACTCTCCATGGGCTTGAATCGCAGCGGCGATCCGACCCTTGGAGCGTTTTGCTGTATAAGCGGTTCATCCCCTCTCAGCCTTCCATCAGCCGATTCACGGCAGTCTTCACCAGGGCATCATCGCCTTCCTCAAAAAATCTCCGGCAATCGGTGGCAAAATAGCCGATTTTGTACATATTGCCCTCCGTCAATTGGTTGACCTTCATTCATCAACTTACCAACGCGTTATGCTGATTTCACCTTTCATCGGAGAATTCCTGGGAACCACGATACTCATTCTGATGGGCAACGGCGTCGTAGCCAATAACCTGTTGCAGGATTCCAAAGGCCAGAATGGCGGCTGGATGACCATCACCACCGGCTGGGGCTTTGCCGTGATGACCGCCGTTTTCGTGTCTATCACCTTTGGCAGTGCCGACGCCCACCTGAACCCGGCCATTACGCTGGGCGTGGCTTTCCGCACGGATGATTTCAGTAAGGTGTCCACTTACATTCCGGCCCAGTTGCTGGGCGCCTTTCTGGGTGCCGTGCTGGTGTGGCTGCAATACCTGCCGCACTGGCGTCGTACCACCGACCCGGGGCTCAAACTGGCCTGCTTTTCCACCAGTCCGGCCATTCGCCACGCGGGTGCCAACTTCCTCAGCGAAGCCCTGGCCACGGCAGTGCTTATTATTGGCGCTGCCGCCATCGGTTCGCGGTCGGTGGGTACGCTGCCGGCGGGCGTGGGTCCGTTCCTGGTGGGGGCGCTGGTTTGGGGCATCGGCTTGTCGCTGGGTGGCTCTACGGGCTACGCCATCAACCCGGTGCGCGACCTGGGACCCCGGTTGGCGCATATGCTGCTGCCCATTGCGGGCAAAGGCAAATCGGAATGGGACTACGCCTGGATTCCGGTCATTGCGCCCATTGTCGGCGGCATCATGGCCGGACTTATGCTGAAGTGGTTTGGGGTGTAATTAATGTGCTGATTATACATTGCTGATTGAACCTAAAAGTTGTGATTACATAAACATACAATGCTTCCTATGATTCGTCTGCTGTGCAGCCTGATTGCCTTCCTTTTGCAATTTGCTTTCCTCCAGCCTGCCTTTTCGCAGGCCAAACGGACAGACCGTGACTTCAGCGCCTTCTTTCGGGAATACAAAGTAGACGCATGTTTCCTGCTGTATGACCTGAAGAAGAAAGAATATACCCAGTACAATGCCGACAGGTGCCGGCAAACTTTCCTTCCCGCTTCCACTTTCAAAATCCCCAATACGCTGATCGGGCTGGAAACCGGTGTGATTACGGGCAAGGATTTTACGCTGAAATGGGACGGCGTAGACCGCGGCAACCCCAACTGGAACCGCGACCTGGACCTGAAAACGGCCTTTCAGGTGTCGGGCGTTTGGTTTTACCAGGAGGTAGCCCGCCGCGTGGGTGAAAAGCGGATGCAGGCCTACGTAAACAATCTCAAGTACGGCAACCGGAACATTTCGGGCGGCATCGACCAGTTCTGGCTGAACGGCGGCCTGCGCATATCGCCTGCAGAGCAGGTGGCTTTCCTGCAAAAGCTGTATCACAACCAACTGCCCGTTTCTCCACGTTCGATGGATATTCTCAAGGACATTATGGTGCTGGAAGAAAAAGACGGCTACGTGCTGCGTGGCAAAACGGGCTGGGCCACCCCTTCGGGACAGAACCTGGGCTGGTTTGTGGGCTACCTGGAAAACGGGGGCAACGTCTACTTTTTCGCTACCAACGTGGAAGCACCCGAACCGGCACCCGACAACTTCATCCAGTCCCGACGGGCCATCACCGAAAACATTCTAAGGGAGTTGAAATTGCTTCCTTAAGATAACAGCTTTCGGCTTTCAGCCAAAGATTCCAGCATTGGCAGTCTACTGGAAGAAAGGGTGGTCAGCTTATCGGGAAGCGATCCTCCGGCGTACCGATCATTACAATAACTCATCAGCACATTAACCCATCCACTTCATCAACCAACCTACCCATGAACCAGTCCTACATCGGTGCCATCGACCAGGGCACGACCAGTTCCCGCTTCATCGTATTCGACCGGAAAGGCAACATTGTCAGTCTGGCGCAGAAAGAACACGAACAGATTTATCCCCAACCCGGTTGGGTGGAGCACAATCCGGAAGAGATCTGGCGCAATACGCAGGAAGTGATTGCCCAGTCGCTGCAAAAGGCGGGGCTGTCGACCAAAGACCTGGCGGCAGTGGGCATTACCAACCAGCGGGAAACGGCGGTGGTCTGGAGCAAAAAGACCGGGAAGGCCTATTACAACGCCATCGTCTGGCAGGATACCCGCGTGGGCGATCTGGTGCGCGAACTGGAAAAGGAGGGCGGTCAGGATCGTTTCCGCGTAAAAACCGGGCTGCCGCTGGCTACCTATTTCAGCGGACTCAAAATCAAGTGGATACTGGAAAATGTACCTGGCGTGCGCGAAGCGGCAGAAAACGGGGAAGCCCTCTTTGGCAACATGGACACCTACCTGATCTGGCAACTGACGGGCGGGGTAAACGGTGGCCTGCACCTGACGGACGTAACCAATGCCAGCCGCACCCAACTCATGAACCTGCAAACCCTCAACTGGGACCGGGAAATCCTGCAAACCCTGGGCATTCCCAAAGCCATGCTGCCCCAGATCCGCTCCAGCAGCGAAGTGTACGGCGAAGCTACCGGCACCCTGGCGGGCGTTCCCGTAGCGGGCGACCTGGGCGACCAACAGGCGGCGTTGGTCGGACAAACCTGCTACCGGCCGGGAGAGGCCAAGAATACCTACGGGACCGGCTGCTTTATGCTGATGAACACCGGCCTCCATCCCATTCCCTCGACCTGCGGCCTGATTACCACGGTCGCTTATCAGTTGGGCAAACAACCGGTGCACTACGCGCTGGAGGGCAGCGTGGCCATGGCCGGTGCGCTGGTGCAGTGGCTGCGCGACAATATGGGCATGATTCAGAAGAGCAGCGACGTAGAAGCGGTAGCCCGAACGGTGAAAGACAACGGAGGCGCCTATTTCGTACCCGCGTTCTCCGGCCTGTACGCTCCCTACTGGAAAGCCGATGCCCGCGGCGTAGTGGCCGGCCTTACCCGCTACATAAACCGGGGACACATTGCCCGGGCTGTACTGGAGGCCACCGCCTACCAGACCCGCGAAGTGCTGGATGCCATGGAAAAAGACTCCAACATTTCCATCAGTTCGCTGCGCGTGGACGGCGGCATGGTAGTCAATGAGCTACTCATGCAGTTTCAGTCCGACATTCTGGACGTGCCAGTGGTGCGCCCCCAAATGATTGAAACCACTTCATTGGGAGCCGCCTACGCCGCTGGTCTGGCCGTAGGTTACTGGAACGACCTGGACGACCTGAGGCAGAACTGGGGCATCGATAAAACCTGGGAACCGCAGATGAAGGAAGCGCAAAGAGCTAAATTGTTCGCTGGTTGGAAAAAGGCCGTAGAGCGGTCGTTCGGCTGGGTGGATTAGAGAAGTTCCCAGCTAAATAACCGCTTTACTGGTGCGTTGCACGGCCATAAAAGCTACCAGCCTTTTATCATCCGAATGCTTAAGAAACTGCAATGAAAGCTGCTTTCAAAGCTATTTCCGGGAAAGGCTCGTGGGCAGGTAGCCAAAATGCTTTTTGAAGGCAAAAGAAAAATGCGACAGGTCCTCAAAGCCTGCTTCCAGGTAAACATCAACCGGCTTTCTGGCGTGCTCCGTAAGTTGATAATGTGCCAGTTCCAGCCGCTTTTTGGTCAGCCACTTTTGCGGAGTGTCGTGAAAGCGCTTTCTGAAATCGCGGTTGAAGCTTGAAAGACTCCGCCCCGTCAGGTAACCGAACTTTTCCAAAGGCAGATTAAACATAAAGTGGCTCTCCATGAATTGGGCCAGATCAATCTTACCCGGCGTTTCAAAGTTGGCCAGCATCCCATCGACCGTTTTGTCGATCGTTCTTAAAATCGTAATCGCCTCGGTGATTTTAAGGTCCGCCAGCTCTTCCGGAAACTTTTCCTGCAAATCGAAATAAGGGAGCAATGATGCAAAGCAACTCTTCAGCAAGGGGTGGTTTTTGAAGGAACGGATCTTGTCATTGACACCGGTACCGGCACGAACCTCCAGCCTGGCATAAAAATCTCTCAGCCGCTCCACCGTCAGGTGCATCCCGACTGCCTGGTGGGGAAGTCCGTCTTTCGGGTAGTTAATGATGGTGACCACCTGGTTACGCGGAATTAAAAAGATATCCCCGGCCTGGAACACGTAGGACGCCCCGGCTTGCATGATCTTTGTTTCGCCGGAGATAAACCAGATCAACAGGTGGTGTTCAAACAGGACTTCCGTCTTAAACAACTCGTCTTCAAAAACCGAGAGCTTGATGTCGGGCGTAATGTAGTTCGTTTTAAATTCCATATTGGTTCTCAAGGGTGTACAATGTACCATTTAACAGGGGCTGCCGCAACGACAACCCCTGATGAAATTGAATGGGGATTTTATCATTAAAAAATAACCTTCCATCAGGTTCTACATCGCCGATCTGTCCGACAGGAAGGAGATACCGGTCATTTGCTCACTCCACTTCCACAACCGTTTGGCATTGGCTTCATCCAACGAATAAGGTTGTACGCCACGCGATGAGGCAGGGTCGTCGTACCGGTGTTCGATGTGTCCAAGGTCCAGTTCGGCCACATCGGCGTCTTCACAATATACGCCTCCTATCTGATTAAGCAGGGGGCTCGTCGCGCACCACACCGTAGTGGCGGCACCCTGCGGAATGGTTTTCAGCTTAGCAGCGACCTCCGCCAGCACGTTGCCCTGGGCGTCGACCAAACCCAGCTTTTGGAATAATTCGATCGGTGCTTCCCGACCCAGTTCGGTGCCGTTGATGGACCCGGGATGGACTGCGTACGCCCTGACGTCATACGCTTTGCCGCGCTGATCGAGCTCCAGGGAAAACAAATTGGAAGCGGTTTTCGATTGTCCATAGCCCTGCAGGGTTTCGTAAGGGCGGTGATCAAAATTGGGGTCCTCAAAATGAAAGGGGGCCATCTGGTGGCCAAATGATGACAGGTTCACCACCCTGGCCCCATTTGCTTTCTGCAATGCCGGCCATAACTGGGCGGTCAGGTGAAACTGCCCCAGATAGTTCGTAGCCAGTTGAGATTCGATTCCGCGGCCGTCCCTGCGTAAGGGCACCCACATAATGCCGGCGTTGTTGATCAGCAGGTGAAGCGCCCTGCCCGAGGCTAAAAACGCTTCTGCAAAGGCATCAATGGAGGCCGGATCGATCAGATCCATGACCGCCAACTCCACCCGGGCCATATCTTGCAGATTTTTCCTGGCTTTTTCCGTATCCCTTGCTGGCACAATCACGGTCGCTCCCGCGGCGGCCAGTACCCGGGTGGTTTCCAGACCGATGCCCGCATTGCCTCCGGTAACGATCGCTACTTTCCCAGTCAGGTCCATGCCGCTGATCACCTCATCTGCCGTTGAGCTTGCGTTAAATCCAGAATGGATGGGCTGCTGCAACTTTCCGTTGTAATTGTCAATTTCTGCTATCGTTTTCATACGTGTGTTTTTTGTTTCTGATGAAGCAAAGGTAGCCGGAGCCGTTCGGGAGTACTTTGCTCAGAATTCCAATTTCACTTTGTTCAGCATGTCAAACGGTGCAATCTTTGAGGAAATCCAATGGGTAAGAATCAAAGGAGGGCTTTTCAATGGCATTTCGCGTGCCGGTATGCTTACCCTGTTTTTTGATTCAGTATTCAACTGAGAAAGGCAGAACGTCACGGTCGGTCTGCAAGACAGCAAGATTCTGGTAGTGTGCAAAAAATGCCCTGCCTGTATTGGCTACGATTAGGACACATCTCTTTAAGCATCTGGCTGTGATTTATTTAACTCCCCCGCGCCGCGTCGGCTCCTGTTTTAGGAGGGGCCGGGCGGGGTAACAGATGTAACTTACTGAACGCCAGGGACCACCCCGCGCGGCGGCCGCCTAACCCCTCTCGTTCCACTATGGCTTGAAAAAAGGAGGGGAATTGGACAAACTCACTATTTGTGTCCTAATCGTAGGCCTGTATTGGAGGGGAATAATTTTCAGACGGGTGCTACTGGGAGTCGGAAGTGGGGTCGATCCAGTCTACACTTACCACCCCAACCTTGGTGGCTTTTCCCTTGAGCAGAATCATTCCCAGTTCCTGCGTCTTCATATTGGGATGCTCTCCTACTTTGTCGAGCAACCACTTCGAGGCAAGAAAGTGCTGGTTGTATTCATTGCAAACACCCTGGATTCGGGAAGCCGTATTGAGTGTATCACCGTGATAGGCAATGTCCCTTTTGTATTCGCCTATTTCAACCGTGGTCACGGTGCCCGCGTGAACACCGGCTTTGAAGTCAGGCAGAAAACCATAGTTAGTCCTGTAATACCGCTCCCGATCCCGGAATTGTCTTTTACAAGAGAAGTAAAATTCGATGCAAGAATGATTTCTGATTCCTTCGCTCACCGGCCAGGTCACCACAATTTCGTCGCCCACGTACTGGTAAACCTGGGCGCAAAAGGGATACAGCACTTCATTGATATCCGAAAAACAGTCGCGGATGAATGCACTGTATTTTAAATGCCCCAACTGCTCAGCAGTGGCTGTTGATGATTTTAAATCCATGAACATAAAAATCCGGTCCTCTTCCTGGGGGTTACGGTACCGGCCCAGTAGCAAAGGAAGCAGGATACCGGGACCATATTTCTTGTTTACCAGATTGATAAAACTGATCACCAGGGTCATAAAGAAGTAGTAAATGCCCAGCAGAAGGAACAATAAGCGCCACGACGCATCACTCAGGATGACTCCGGGAACAGATAGCGGCGTCAAAATGAGCGGATCGAAAAAGATGTAACGTAATATCAACAGGAGAAAAATGAGAACCCCCAGTGAGGTGAAGGTTTTGAACACAATTACTTTTCCAAGCGGTAGATTCCTGAAGAGCTTTTTGTCAAAATAATAGCCGGCCAGTCCAAGGATGACGCCATACAAAATACCCAAAAGGACCGCAACCAAAACCAGGGAACCAAATTGTCCTGCCGCGGGGATCTGATAGTCGTAACTGATAATCTGCGCGTGCAGGTGGATAATAGATACCAGCAAAAGGTTGGCAATAATCCAAAAGTTAGCCTGGGTGCCTACGTAGGTGAGCACCGGAAATCGTGCTGTATAGCGATGCGCCAGCGTTGTGTATTCAAATTCCTTTGCCATTCGGCCTAAGATAAGGCAGAAACTTTAGTCAACCAGTACCCACCATTGGCAGCACTGAATTAAATGCAGATGGCTCAGGTCAAATGACTTCTCCGTCCCCTTGACCGGGCTCAGCCAGGGTGTTGCTGCCATCTGTAAAGCCCCTATTTTGAATACAGAACGTGAATTGATAACTGTGCTGGCTTGGTCCGGAACTTCTCAGAAAACCATCCGACTCTAAGAATCGTGTCGTTCCCAAAAAGAAGCCTCTGATGAGCTGTTTACCGCTCTCTTCATTAGGCTTGCTGCTTCTTCTTTTGGTAGTAACGTCTTGATTTCTCACTGCTTCCACAGGATTGCATGTCGCACCACTTGCGGCGGTGGTTCTTGGTCTGATCCAGGAATAGCCATTGGCAACCACTGCATTGTTTGATCAAGTGGTGATCCCGCTTCAGCAATAGTTCCTGGGCCGATAACACGTAGACCCAAAGGGGCTGTTGCAGTTGGACCGTACCACTGGTCCAGGCCATCACCAGCTGCCCGTCTTGTATGGCCAGTGCCCGGTTAATTTGCGCACGGGCCAATTGCTCATTGAACGCCTCCAGGGTAGTTGGCGGTAACTGCACCAGTTTCCCTTGCGCTACGGCGATAAAAAGGGCAAACATCTCTTGCCGGACCCGCCGGGCATCCAGCAAGACTTGCTGGGCTTCCGGCTGACAGACCGCGGCCTTTTTCTTTAACTCCGCGATGGTGTCGTTGTCTGACAGGGCAAGCCGCTGAGTAAGCACCAGCAGATCATTATAGCTATGCAGCCTTTCCACAATCACGTTCTTTTGCTTGTCGTAGCCGGAATTAACGAAATCCAGACAGGGCACCCCGCCGTCCAGGGTCATGGTCTCGATAGTAGATGCAGGTGACATTTTGTAAAAATAACCATAATTACCATCAAAACAATTTTGAATGGTATGCGTAGACCTCATTCATACCTGTAAAACTACTTTAACCGGTATTAATATGTCCACTCCCAAAACTTCCCGTGCCCTGCTGGTATTGGCCTTCTTCGCCATTTACGTCATCTGGGGAACCACCTACCTGGCCAACCTCTTCGCCCTGGAGGGGCTGAAGCCCTTTGTATTGTCTTCCCTGCGCTACCTACTGGCTGGGGCGTTGCTGACTGCCTGGATAGTCTTCCGGCAACTGCCCTGGCCGGAGTCCGGCTCAGTGAAGGTCCTGGCCATCAGCGGCATCGTGATGCTGGTGGGCGGATCGGGGCTGGTGGTATACGCCGAGCAATACATCAGTTCGGGCTTTGCCGCCGTGGTGATTGCCACCGAACCGCTCTGGTTTGTGCTGCTGGACAGGAAACGATGGTCTCTCTACTTTGCCAACCGCCTTATCGTAGCAGGTCTGTTGCTGGGTTTTACCGGCATCGCGCTGTTCGCCCATTTTACCCCCGAAGGCCAGGCCTCATCCTCTGATTCCGCCGACAAAATCACCGGCACCCTGCTGGTGTTGCTGAGTGCCGTCTTATGGGTGATGGGTACGCTGTATGCCAGCAAGCGATTAAAGCCCGGCAGTTCCAATCTGGTCAATACGGCTGTCCAGCTGTTATCAGCCGGAGCCTTTTCCGGCTTGATTGCCCTGCTCACGGGGGAATGGCAGACTTTTGCTGTCGGGCAGGTGTCGGTAAAAGCCTGGGGTGGTCTGCTGTTTCTGGTCGTGCTGGGCTCACTGGTAGCGTATGTGGCCTACACCTGGCTGATCAGGGTCCAACCACCGGCGATAGTGAGTACCCATACGTACGTGAATCCCGTCGTTGCCATTCTGCTGGGCTGGCTGTTAGCCAATGAGACGATTCTGCTCAGCCAGGGCCTGGCGTTGGTGCTGGTATTGGCGGGCGTGGCGTTAACCCAACTGAGTAAGGAAGCGCATTCTATTAAAAAACCCAAAGCTTTACAAGTACCGGATTCCTGAGGAGATGCGCCATGGAGAAGCCTCCCAGCCATCAAGATAAAAAAGGGAATCCAGTGCCTGAATCTTTTTTCCGTATTGGTCGCCCAAACCAGTAAAGCTGATTTGCTGCATCATTTAAACGTATCCGTTCGAGCTACACCGTCTTTCTTTACTGCAAGCCACTTTGCAAGTTTGCTTTCATCACACAAATGTAGAAATTGAAGTATTGTGAATAAATACGGTCCAAGTCGGATGCATACGTAAATTGAAATAAGAATGCTACACGATAGCACGTATACGTTAAAACAAGGCTAATTGGCCGTATGTTTACAAATAACACGACTAAAATTCTGCGTTCTGAATGGTAAAAATTTATTATCAATAGCTTCTGTAACGATTCGTCAGTATCCCTGTTTCCCCATTTTACCACTCTTTTTGCGGCTTATGAAAATCAAGCTTTGGCATCCAATCCTACTATCGGTGTTTGTTACCTTATCCTATTTGGCACCAGCTCAAAACAACAACATCGGTATTGGCCATATCGACAGCCTCTCCTCAAAAATCCTCCAAGAGAAACGTAAGATCTGGGTACATGTTCCCGATAGCTACCTCAATGGGGTGTATGCCAAACGACGTTACCCAGTGGTTTATCTGCTGGATGGAACCGATCACTTTTCGTCGGTGGTGGGCATGATTGAACAACTCAGTACTGTCAATGGCAACACGATTTACCCGGAGATGATCGTGGTGGGAATTGCCAACACCAACCGGCAGCGGGATCTGACACCCACACCGGGGGGCGGAATGATTCCATCGGCTGCCGACAGTACAAGACTGAAGAACTCGGGTGGTGGGGAGAAATTCACCGCTTTCATCGAACGCGAACTGATTCCTCACATTGACTCCCTGTATCCCACTGAGCCCTACAAAGTATTCATTGGGCATTCGCTGGGGGGACTGATGGTTATCCACACACTCATTCATCACCCAAACCTGTTCAACGCCTACGTAGCCATCGACCCGAGTATGTGGTGGGCTAATCAAAAGCTGCTCAATACCGCTAAGCAGGTCATAGCCAGCCATAAGTATGCGGGGAAAGCCCTGTTTGTCGGTATCGCCAATACGATGGAGTCGGAGATGGATACCTTACGGGTACAGGCGGATACGAGTGGTTCTACCAAACACATTCGCTCCATCTTAGCCCTGGATCGTTTAATGAAGGCCAATGGACAAACCGGCTTACGCTACCAGGGAAAATACTACGGCCTTGAGGACCATAGCTCCGTACCACTCATCGCAGCATACGACGCACTCCATTTCATTTTTGATTCCTACCGATTTAAGCTGACCGACCAAGACTATGAGGAAGACAATACGCTATTAGCCGATAAGATAACAACCCATTTTACTGCCGCCACCAGGCAGTTGGGCTATCCGGTGAAGCCCCCGGAAAGTATGGTCAATGAACTGGGCCAGTATATGGTATCCCAGAAGAAGTTTAAAAAAGCCGAAAGTCTATTCAAACTCAATGTGGCGAATTACCCAGCCAGTTTCAACGCCTATGACTCGTATGGCGATTACTTTGTGGCCAAAAAAGACACAGTCCGTGCCATAGCCCATTTTCGGAAATCTCTTTCGCTGAAAGAAACGCCTGCAACGCAGAAAAAGCTGACGGCTCTCTTAGGTCGGGCCACCCCGAAGTCAACAACTAAGAAATGATCCTTAAACTCCAGGCTGATCAATCGTAACCGTTGGAGTCACCACGTCTTTCTTTACAGCAGGAAAGGTGTTTATTTAAACGTATCCGTACGATCCAGGTCGTTGTTGCTAATTAGCCTGCATATAACACCTGATTTGTTTTAAGGAAAGATGGTTCGGGTCGGACGGATATATTTAAACTCCAAAACGGAATAATGATGACCGCAACAACAAATTGCAGCGAAGAAAAGTAACTGTGGAAAGTACCGTCTCTACCACCACCGATCTTCAATTGCTGGTGCAGCAAGCAGCAGGAGCGGGCATCAACGCCGAAAGCAGGCTTGTTCCAGCGTGCCGTGGATGCGGGCATAGCGGAGAGGAACACGCTGCTCTCATCAAAGTGCTGTGGAGACCAACCTGATCGGCTGGCCTTTCAAAACTACTTTTGCACGGATGGCAGAAACTGGCAGGAGCCCGGTATATACCTCGATGGTATTTGATTGGCCACTTACTCCTTCCCGCTTCCTCAATCAATTACTCCGTCCTCAGGCTCTTTACCGGATTAGCCAGCGCCGCTTTCAACGAATAAAAACTAACCGCCAGCAGAGCCGTCGCCAGGCCGATCAGGCCGGCGATAGCGAATAGAGACCAGCTAAGGCTAATCCGATAAGCAAAGTCTTCGAGCCAGCGACTCATGACCCACCAGGCGAAAGGAATGGCTAGCGCAAAGGAAATGGCCGCCAACCGAACGGTGTCCTTATTGAGCAGCAGGAAAAGTTGGCCCACGGTAGCCCCCAGCACTTTCCGAATCCCGATTTCTTTGGTCCGGTTCACTGCCGACAAACCCGAAAGGCCAAACAAACCCATACAAGCGATCAACACGGCAAAACCCGTGGCCCAGCCGATAATACCCATCCATTTGCGGTAGGCCTGGTATTGCTCCGCCACGTCTTCGTCCAGGAACGAATAGTCGAACGGTTGTCCATTGGCGATGCGTTGCCATTCCTGCTGGAGGGCCTGGATACTGGCTGGTATACCTCCCTTCCGGAGCTTGATCAGAAAAGCCGACGTGGTTTCGGGGCGCATTCGAATGAGCATCGGCGTGATTTTATTTTCAAGCGAAGCAAAGTGATGATCCTTTACAATCCCTATTACAATCTGATTCAGGGGTTTGCAGAGTTGGCCTACTTCCAGGGAATCGCCCAGCTTGGCAGCCAGGGTTTCGTTGATGAGCACCGCATTGGTATCGCTTCGGATGCGCGGCGAAAAATTACGGCCTTTCAACAAAGCGATGTCTAAGGTAGGCAGGTAATGTTCATCGCCCCCGTAGACGTCGACCCAGGTATCTTCCCAATTGATCTTGTAAAAGTACTTGGCGTTTCCCCGACCAAACGAACCGTTGGAGCCGGTTACCGATGCTACTTCCGGATGCGTAGCCGCGTACTGTTGCATCCGCTCCCACAGACGATGGGTTTCCTCTCCTTCCGGGGCAAAATTACTTAGCACCAGTACCTGTTCCTGGTCAAAGCCCAAATGTTTATGAGCCACGAAACGGATCTGCCGGTACATCACCACCGAACTGGTAATGAGAAACAGGCAAATGCTGTACTGCACCAATACCAGCGTACGCGAAAGCCAGGGATTTACCCGGTAGGTGCGGTTCCCTTTCAGAACGTTGACGGGGTGGAACTGAGAGAGGTACCAAGCAGGATAACTACCGGCCAGCAACCCAACCAAGACGGCAATGGCCAGCAATACCCACCATAGATCAGGCTGATGGGCAAGCTGTAAAGTGAGTTGCTTATCTGTGAAGTAGTTAAAGACCGGCAAAAACCAACTAACGAGCAACAGCGCCATGCCCACGGCCAGGAGTACTAATCCCTGCGCTTCGATCCAGAGTTGCAGGGCCAGTTGCCAGCGTCGGGCACCCATTACCTTGCGCATACCGATCTCCTGGCTGCGGGCAGCCGCATTGGTGAGTGCCAGGGACACGTAATTGAGGCAGGCAATCAGCAAAATCAGGATACCGATTCCCGAAAGTACGTACGCGTACACCGGATTGCTGCCTCTGGGCCAGTAGACGCTGGTATCAAAATGCGTATCGCGGAGCCGGGTGATGCCTAAGGACGATACCGTTACTGACGCCGCTACGTTTTTGTCCTTCCGCGCATCGGCATCGTATTTGGAAAGCCGCTGCTCCACGAACCGGTCCAGCTTCTTCTGGAAAGCCGACAACGACGCGTACGGCTTCAGTTGGACGAAAGTAAAGGTGCTGAAGTAGTTGTAAAGTTCATTGCCGAACATAGCATAGTAAGGTTCATTTTCGAAAGGTAGCAGGATGTCGAAGGTAAGGCTGGAATTGGCGGGAGCTTCTTCGGCTACGCCCGTAACCGTAAACGACCGGATGCCGTCCTGTTGCCGGATCAGGGTCTTTCCGATCGGATTTTCGTTGCCAAAGTACTTTTTAGCGATCTGCTCCGAAATCACCACCGACCCGGGGTCAGCCAGTACCTGAGCGGCCTCTCCCTGCTTGAGCCGGAAAGAAAACACTTGGAAAAAAGTTGGATCCACGTAGCGAATGTCTTCGCGAAACGCCTGTTTCCCGTTGCTGATGACGGAGCCTCCTTCCCGGTAACGCACCACGGCTTCAATCTCCGGAATGTCTTCCTGCAGCAAGGGTCCCAAAGGCAACGGCAAGTAAATCATCTTATTGGCCTGCTGCTGACTCAGGGAGTTCAGAAACCCTTTGCCGCCCAAATGCCCGGGCTGATAAGTGGCTTCCAGCAGATTGGTCTTGTGCACCCGATAAATACGGTCAGCATTCGTATGGAAACGATCAAAGGAAAGTTCATCCTGCGTAAACAGAAAGATGAATAGGCAGAACGCCACGCCCATTGCCAGACCAAACACGTTGATGAAAGAAAACACTTTGTTGCGGCGCAGTATTCGTAGCGCAATGGTTAGGTAGTTATGAAACATGGCTGAATGATTGGAGGAGGTATCTACTTGGGGGTCTGGTTTTAGTGCAAATGGCCTCAGAAAGCCCAGCGCTTCCCAGGCGTACTGACGTCGGGCTTGCTGCACTCCCCACTCTTTTACCCGCTTTTGAAAGCGTTCGTGCAGATCACCCTGGATCTCTTCCAGCCGGTGATCTGCACAAACCCATTCCAGCAGCCGATCGGCCCAGCGGGGCGGTGTAGTTGAGTTTTTCATTGAGAGATTGAATTATAGTGAGTGATAGAAGAAAAGGCAAATCCGTCCTTCACTCCATATCCACTCAATCAATAAACTACTCCGTCCTTAGCGATTTGATCGGATTGGCCACGGCCGCTTTGATGGCCTGATAACTGATGGTGAAGATTGTAATCAGGATAGCCGACACACCGGCGATGACGAACACCCAGGCATCCAGTTTGATGCGGTAAGCGAAGTTTTCCAGCCATTGGTTCATGGCATACCAGGCCAGCGGCCAGGCGATCACGTTGGCTAGCAGCACCAGTTTGAGGAATTCGCCGGAGAACAGCGTGACGATGTTGGCCACCGAAGCACCCAGCACTTTCCGGATACCGACTTCCTTGGTGCGTTGTACGGCCATAAAAGCAACCAGCCCGTACAGACCCAGGCAACCAATGAAGATGGCAATGCCCGAAAACAGGCGGAAAGCGGTGTATACCTTCTGCTCCTGCTGGTACAGGTTAGCAATGTGCTCATCCAGGAATTCGTATTCGAAAACATTTTCAGGAAAAAGCGCCGACCAGGCTTTGTCGATCCGGGCAATCGTTTCACGTCGGTTTTGTGGACTGATTTTGACGCTGGCCGCAAAAAAGGCGTCCGGCATATAGGTGAGCACGCAGGACCTTCTCTTCTTGTGTTTGGACTCACTCTGAAAATCCTGCACCACGCCGGTAATGGTGGAATAGCGGTCTCCGTTCAGCAGGATGTGTTTGCCCAGTGCCTCCTGCGGCTGTTGAATACCCAGCTTGTGAATCAGGGTTTCGTTTACTACTACGTCCCACAGGCTATCGTTGGTGTTCGTCTTCCGGATTTTTTCGCCGGCCAGTAGTTTCAGTTCGAACAAATTCAGGTAGCGCTCATCCACAAACTTCACCTCCGTTACGTCGTCCTTGAGCATGCCCAGTTCTTTCGATGAAAAGCTGGTTGCGTTGTTGTTGTAAGGCGGTGCGCCCGACGAAAAGCTCAAGCCCGTGACGCCGGGATTGTTCCGCAAAGCCTCTTCCAGCACTTCTCTCTTGGATTTGTCCGGCAGACCAAAAGCAACGACCGCCTCCTTGTTATATCCCAGGTCTTGATTCATAAAGTAGTCCATCTGGTTTGCCACCACCAGCGTACCCACAATCAGCACCTGGGAAATGACAAACTGCACCACGACCAGGCACTTGCGCAGCGTCAGACCCTGGAAGGCCGAAGGGGTAAACTGGCTTTTCAAAGTCTCTACTGGTCGGAAAGCCGACTGCACAAAGGCCGGATACAAGCCAGCCAGCAGCATCACAGTGAGGGTGATTCCGGCAATCATCGCCATCACGGCGGGATCGGTCAGTTGCCCTGCGTCGATGCGGAGGTTGAGCCATTGTTCGGCCGAAGGCAGCAACGTGTTAGTAACAACCAGCCCAATGCAAAGGGCCAGCAACACCAGCAGAATGGTTTCACTCATAAACTGCCGGATCAGTTGCCCACGGTAGGCACCCAGCACTTTTCGTACGCCTACTTCCTTCGCGCGTTTGAACGCCTGCGCGGTAGCCAGGTTGACAAAATTGATGGAGGCGGTGACGATGATGAAAACCGCAATACCCGCCAGCGCCCAGTACGTTTGCCGGGATGTGGGCGTCAGGATGTTGTTAATGTAGCGCTGGTCGAAATGAATATCCAGCATCGGCTGCAGGGGCAGTTTGGCCTCACGGGCGATGTCTTTCCCCCAGTTTTTGGTCAGGAAAGCCGGGATCTTCTTTTCCATCTGTCGGATGTCGGAATGCGGGGGAATGATCATGTACACGTAGCTTCCCCCGGGAATGCACCAGAAATTCCTACAGCCATTCAAGTAATCCTTTTCGACGGTAGACCAGGACACCAGAAAATGAAAAGGCAGGTGCGTGTTAGGCGGTACGTCTTCGATCAGCCCGGTCACTTTCAGGTCGAACTGGTTGTTGAGGCGAATGACCTGCCCGATGGCCGGCTGCTCACCAAAGTATTTCTTCGCCATACTTTCCGTCAAGACCACGGAATTAGGTTCACGCAGGGCCGTTTTCGGATCGCCAGCCAGCCACAGGTAGTCGAAAATCCCGGTAAATTCGGAGTCGGCGAAAGCGAAGGCTTTTTCGTTGTATCGGCTCGCCCCGACTTTCACCATCCCATCGCGTTGGTAGAATACCTGTGTGATCCGCTCCAATTCCGGAAAATCAGTGCGCATGGCTGGGGCAACTGCCAGCGAAACATTGGAATTGAAGTCCAGGGCATTGAGTGTTACCCGGTAGGTACGGTCGGCTTTGTGGTGAAACTTATCGAAACCCAGTTCATTCCGAACCACCAGAAACAGGATCAGACAGGCGGCCATTCCCAGGGCCAGCCCCGACACGTTGAGAACCGTATAGCTCAGGTTGCGCCGGAGGCTCCGCAGGGCGGTGATCAAATAACTTTTCAGCATAAGAGAAGTGTTTGGAGTAGAATCAACTTTTCTGTCTTGTTTTCGGGCAAAAGACATTCCTGCCCGGGGCCACAAATAGCCGACTACGTCCCAGACGTACTGCTTTCGGGCTTCTTTCTCTCCCCATACCTTCACCCGCCGGTGAAAGCGTTCGTGCAAATCGCCCTGCACTTCTTCCAGCAACTGATCCGGCAGCCGCCATTCCAGCAGCCGGTTGGCCCAACGCGGTGGTGTAGGTGTCTTTTTCATTGAGTGATTGAGTCGACGCGAAGCGGGATTGAGTGAATAAAGTGAATGAGTGAATCGTTTATGATAAGTAGAATGCTATTCTTCAATTCTTCAAGCACTCAATCACTCAATGAAATCATTCCGTCCTCAGACTTTTCACCGGGTTGGCCACCGCGGCTTTGATGGATTGAAAACTCACCGTCAGCACGGCAATGGCAATGGCCACTAAGCCCGCCAGGGCAAAAATCCACCAACTCACTTCAATGCGGTAGGCGAAGTCTTGTAGCCAACGGTTCATCGCCCACCAGGCCACCGGCCAGGCAATTACATTGGCCACCAGTACCAGTTGGAGAAAATCTTTAGAAAGCATAGCGGCAATCCCCGACACGCTCGCTCCCAACACTTTCCGGATACCAATCTCCTTGGTCCGCTGCCGGGTGGTAAACGTAGCCAGCCCGAACAAGCCCAGGCAGGCAATGAAAATGGTCAGGGCAGCGAAAATGCCCAGGATACGCCCGATCCTTTTTTCAGCCAGGTAGGTCTGGCCAAAACGCTCGTCGAGGAAGGAGTAGGTGAACGGGGCAATGGGAGAAAACTGGTTCCATTGCTGCTTCATAGAAGCCAGTAGGTCGGCTACCCGCTCCGTTTTGATTTTTACCAGGATGTTTCCCGAATTTCCACCCCGGAGCATCAACAGCGGCGAGATTTTCTCCTGCAAAGACCGGAAATGAAAATCCTTCACTACCCCAATGACTACGTAGGTAATCCGCTCCGTGGGCGTGGCACCAAAGCGGGTAATCTTCCGGCCAATGGCCTTGTTTTCCCAACCTAAGGCCCGTGCAGCCGCTTCGTTGATAATCGTGGCGGAGGAATCAGTGGGGAAGTCCCTGGAAAAATTGCGTCCCTGGGCGATCTCCATGCCCAACGTAGGGATGTACTCGTGATCCACCTCGTACTGTTGTATGGTAAGCAGTTGGTTGGGTCTATCTTCGGGCAATACGGCCACTTTATTTCCGTTGGTTTCACCCACGGGAACATACCCGGAAATACTGGCCCTGATCACGCCGGGATGTTGCAGCAGGGTATTCCGGAAGGTTTGTTCCTGTCTATTCAGGGTATAGGTATCCTGGATCACCAGCACCTGATCCTTGTCAAAACCCACTTTTTTTTGCTGCATGTAGCCCAGTTGGCGGTACACCACCACCGTACCGATGATGAGAGTGGTGGAAATGAAGAACTGAAACACCACCAGTCCTTTTCTCAGCAATGCACCTCTACCCGTGCCGGTCAACCGACCTTTCAGAACAGCGACTGGCTGATAAGCGGAAAGAACGAAGGCTGGATAGCTCCCGGCCAGCAAACCAACCACCAGGCAAATCAGCAACAAGAGCGGCAGTGTTACTGCATTGTTGAAGAAGTCTACTTGCAGTTTTTTGTCTGACAACGCATTGAAAGCCGGCAGAGCAAGCTTGATAAGTGCCAGCGCCAACGTCAAAGCAATCAACGTAAGCAACACCGACTCGGTCAGAAACTGCCGGACCAGTTGCGACTTCACAGAACCCAACACCTTCCGAATGCCTACTTCCTTGGCCCGGTTAGCGGCGCTGGCAGTAGAAAGATTCATAAAGTTGATGCAGGCGATCAACAGCATAAACAAGGCAATGACCGAGAAAATGTACACGTGCCGGATGTCTCCGTTGGATTCCAGTTCGAATGAATAGGCCGAGTGCAGATGGATGTCGGTGAGCGGTTGCAGAAAAAAGCCAACCTGGTTGCCCGCCTGACGGAACTGCTTCAGGTCAACCCCGAGGAATTGCTGCACCTGCGGGCCCAGGTATTTTTCTACCACCTGCGGGAGTTTGGCTTCCAGTTGCCGGTAGTCGTATCCTTTCGGTAGAACCAGATAGGTAAAGTAATTGGTGCTGAGCCAGACCGGGTCCTGGGCATCTCCCAACCCAGACATCGCTGCGAACAGGTCGAAATGGAAATGCGTGTTGGCTGGAATGGAAGCCAGCAACCCAGAGACTTTATACGTGCGACCCCAGTCTTTGAATTCCAGCACCTGCCCCATTGGATCGGCATCCCCGAAGTATTTCCGAGCAGCCTCCTCGGTGATGACAATGGAGTGCGGTTCGAGCAGAGCCGTGCGGGGATCGCCCTTCAGGAAAGGAAGCTCAAATACCTGGAAGAAGTTGGAATCCACGTATACAAACGCCTTTTCCTTAAAGGTGTGCTCGCCGTACCGGATGAACGGTTCGCCCCAACGGCGCAGACGGGTAGCAGCCAGCACTTCCGGGTAGTCGTTGCGCAGAGCCTGGGCCGTAGGAGGCCCCACTCGGGGAGCATCCACCACCTGATCGTTGAGTTTGCCGCTGAAACCCATCCGGTAAATCTGATCGGCTTTGGGAAAATACCGGTCGTAACTCAGTTCATCCCGCACAAACAGCACGATGAGCAGGCAGGTAGTCAGCCCAATGGCCAGACCAAATATATTGATGGCCGAGAAAGCTTTGTTGCGCCAAAGATTACGAAAAGCGATGGTGAGGTAGTTACGGAACATGAGAAAGGAGTTGGATTTTGTATAAGCATTCAAAAACGGTATACCCCGGCGGGGAGGCAAATAGCCAGCTACGTCCCAGATGTACTGCTTTCGGGCTTCTTTCTCTCCCCATACCTTCACCCGCCGGTGAAAGCGTTCGTGCAAATCGCCCTGCACTTCTTCCAGCAACTGATCCGGCAGCCGCCATTCCAGCAGCCGGTCGGCCCAACGCGGTGGTGAAACAAGAGGCTTTTTCATTAAGTGATTGAGTGAATGAATTGTATAATCCGATTTGCTTTATCTTCTGCCTTCAATCAGTGAAACCAGCTCCACTGCGGATTTACCCATCCTTCCTGTCCCCCTTTTCTCCTGCCTCCGGTCTCCCTTTTCCCTTACTCCGTCCTTAAACTCTTCACCGGGTTAGCCAGCGCGGCTTTGATGGCCTGGAAACTGACGGTGAGCAAGGCGATAATTAAGGCGGAGGAACCCGCTAAGACAAAAATCCACCAGGTAATTTCCGTGCGATAGGCGTACTGCTCCAGCCAGTTGCTGAGAAAGTACCAGGCCAACGGAACCGAAATGAGCAGAGACAGCACCACCAGATATACGAAGTCTTTGGAAAGCAATTGCCAGAGGTTGTACACCGATGCGCCCAGCACTTTGCGGATACCAATTTCCTTGGTGCGTTGTTCGGCTACGAAAGAAGCTAGGCCAAACAACCCCAGACAGGAGATGAAGATGGCCAGGGAAGCAAAGATGCCAGCCAGCTTGCCGATGCGCTCTTCGGCAACGAACTTCAGGGCGTACTGTTCGTCGGCAAACTGGTAGTCAAAGGGGACGGAGGGTGCAATTTTTTTGAATACCGCTTCAATTTTCGGCAAAGCCTGGGCAGCACTTACTTTCGGATGAATCCGGATATTGATCCAGTTGGCCGCTCCTTCCAGAAAGTAGACAATGGGTATGGTAGGCTCATATGGGGAGAAAATCACCATATCCTTCACTACGCCCAGCACCGTATACGATTCCGCCGTCCTCCAATTGGGCGACCAGGTAATCACTTCGCCCACGGGATTGGGTATGCCGAAACGGTGGGCAAACGACTCATTGATCACGATGCCCGACGAATCGCTGCTCAATTCAGGCGAAAAATCCCGGCCGGCTACGAATTGCCAGCCCACCGTTTTGCCGTACTCCGCCGTGACGTCCTGGGTAGCTGGATTCTGCAAGCGGTCCAGACTGGTGCCTTTCCAACTGAAGCCCCCATTGTAGCCCCGCATGTTGGTGACTGAACTCCTGGATTCGGCCATTTCGTACACCACGCCGGTTTTCAGCAGTTCATTGCGGAGTATTTCATATTTTCCGTTGAAATCAGCCGTGTGCTTTTCCATCAGCAACAACCCTTCGCGGCTGTATCCTACGGGGCGATCCTTGGCGTGTTCAATCTGCCGGTATACGATCAGGGTACTGATCATCAGGGTGATGGAAACGGTGAATTGCAATACCACCAGCACTTTGCGGGGAACCGCAGCCAGCCGTCCCACGCGGAAGGTGCCCTTCAGCACTTTCACCGGCTGAAAAGACGACAGGTAGAACGCCGGGTAACTTCCCGCCACCAGCCCCGTCAGCAAAATGAACGCAATGCTGAATAACCAGAAGTAGGGTTGGCTCCAGGGCATTCGCATTTCTTTGGCGGCAATGTCATTGAACCAAGGCAACGCAAGCACCGTGAGCCAAAGCGACAGCCCAAAAGCCAACACCGCCATCAGTAGGGATTCGCCCAGAAACTGCCCAACTAACTGGCTACGTAACGAACCAATGGTTTTGCGAATACCTACTTCCCGGGCCCGTTTCTCCGATCGGGCTGTGGAAAGGTTCATGAAATTGATGCAGGCCAACAGCAGCACAAACCCACCAATCAGACCAACGAGCCACACCATCCGAAGCGGAGCCTGGTCGTCGGGATCTTCACCGCCCTCCAGGTGCCACTTGCTCATCGGCAGCAGGTAAATTTGTGGTTGACGGGCCACCTGATCCTTCCGATCAGCCAGGTTCCGGATCTGGTTCAGTTCCGCATCTTTGATAAGTGCGGAAACCCGTTCAAAATCGGCCTCTGATGGCAGTTGAGCGTAGATTTCCAGAAACCAGTTGTCCCATTTCTGTTCTTTCACCCAAGGATTAGCCAAAGTCCACAAGTCGAAAGGGCCAAAAAACTGTACTTCGTGGAATGTAGTATTGCGGGGCAAATCTTCGTACACACCCGTTACGATGGCTTCCATGTTGGCATTGATCCGCACTTGTTTGTTTAGCGGGTCTTTTTCACCAAATAGTGCCCGGGCCGTGGAAGCCGAAAGCATCACGGAATGCAGATCGTTCAAACCCGCCCGGGTACCTTTGAGCATTTTCAGGCTAAACATTTCCGGGGCCGGGGCTTCGACAAACATCCCTTTCCGGGATAGCTTGACTTCGCCGGCGGTAACCACATAGTCTTCGGCTCGCCGGGCTATGGCCACGTGCTTGAAATGCCGTCCGTAACTGGTTTTCAATTCGATACCCAACGGATAAGGCAAGGAGACTTGCGAATAACGCTTGCCTTCCTCCCGGATGCCCCGTTCGGTTACCTGAGCAACGCGATCGTAATTCTGGTGGTACTGGTTGAAGGAAAGTTCATCCCAAACCCACAACCCGTTGAGCAGCGCCACCGCCATTCCGACGGACAGGCCCACGACGTTGATGAAGGAAAACGCCTTGTGGCGGAGCAGGTTCCGAAAGCCAATGGTGAGGTAGCTGCGTAACATAGCGGATTGGTTCGGTTTTATATAATCATTCAAAAACGGTATACCCCGGCGGGGAGGCAAATAGCCGACTACGTCCCAGACGTACTGCTTCCGAGCTTCCTTCTCTCCCCAGACCTTCGCCCGCCGGTGAAAACGTTCGTGCAAATCGCCCTGCACTTCTTCCAGCACCCGATCGGGCAGCCGCCATTCCAGCAGTCGGTCAGCCCAGCGAGGTGGTGTAGGTGCCTTTTTCATTGAGTGATTGAGTGATTGACTGAGTGAATGAATGAGTGAGTGAAGCGTTTATGGTGAGTAGAAAGCTACTGAAGCACTCAATCCTGCTCCGCAGCGGACCAACTCACTCAATCACCAATTCACTCAATGAAATTATTCCGTCCTTAAGCTCTTTACCGGATTCATCAAAGCGGCTTTGATCGATTGAAAACTCACCGTCAGCAGGGCAATGCCAATGGCCACTAAGCCCGCCAGGGCAAAGACCCACCACGCCATGTCGATTTTGTAAGCGAAATTTTGTAACCACCGCTGCATAAAGTACCAGGCCAGGGGTGAAGCAATGACAATAGAGATCAGGACCAGTTTGAGAAAATCCCTGGATAGCAGCGCAACAATGTCGGTTACTGAGGCACCCAGCACTTTGCGCACGCCAATTTCTTTGGTGCGTTGTTCCGCCGTAAATGCCGCCAGACCAAACAGCCCCAGACAGGAGATAAAGATGGCCAGTAAGGCAAAGTAACCCGACAATTGGCCGGTCACCAGCTCACTCCGGTACTGCCAGGCGTACGCCTGGTCAGTGAATTGGTAAGTGAAGGGAAAATCGGGATTCAGCTTCCGGCAGATTTTCTCTATTTGAGCCAGGGTTTCGGTAGTATGACCGCCTCCAATCCGCACCAGCACGGCATCGCCCGGGCTGCCACCCCGGAGGTACGTGATCAGGGGCCGAATGGGCGTGTGCAGGGATTGAAAGTGAAAGTCTTTGACCACCCCGATGATCGTGCCTTTGGCCTGGCCCCAGTTGATCGTTTGCCCGATCGGGTCCTTGAAGCCCATCGTTTTCAGCGCCGTTTCATTGATGAGGAAGGCCACGGAATCGGTCTGAAATTGTTTGGAATACTCCCGCCCGGCCACCAGTTGCAGATTCATCGTCTTTACAAAGTCGTAACCTACGCCTACCGGAGTGAATCGCACTTTGTCGTTCGGATCGCTGCCGGCCCAGCTGATGGCTTCCGTACCGTGGCCGTTCGATGCCGGTGATTCCGTCATGTGCGACACCGATCTGATGCCGGGCACCTGAGTTAGTTCCGTTTTCAACACCTCAAAATTCTTTACCAGATTGCCTTCCAGCGGGAAATAAATCAGATTTTCCCGGTCAAATCCCAAATTCTTGTGCTGGATATACTCTACCTGCTGATAAATTACGATCATACTGATCATCAACACAATGGAAAGAGAGAACTGAAAGACCACCAGGCCCTGCCGGAGACAGGTAGATTTGGCATCGAACTTCAGTTGCAGCGATTCGCCTTTTAGCACCCGTATCGGGCTGAGCGAAGACAGGAAGAACGCCGGGTAACTGCCCGCAACCAGTCCCGTCAGGAAGGTGACGCCTACCAGCATGCACCAGAATGAAAGATCCTGCACCGGCAGCGTCAGTTGTTTGTCGGTGAGGGCGTTGAAAGACGGTAATAGTAAGGAGACAATCAGGATTGCCAGCCCCACTGACAGGAAAGCCAGCAGCACGGCTTCACCCACAAACTGTTTGATCAATACCGAACGCACGGCGCCGGCCACCTTGCGAATGCCCACTTCCTTCGCCCGTTTGGAGGAGCGGGCCGTCGCCAGGTTCATGAAATTGATGCAGGCAATGAGCAGGATAAAAATGGCGACCCAGCTAAACAGGCGCACATACTCAATGCGGCCTCCATCGATCTGCGCATTCTTAAAGTTACTGTTCAGGTAATATTCGTGGAAGGGCTGCATCGCCAATTCGGTGCGGGTAGGCTTGCCTTCGTCCCGGTTGAATTTATCGAGCAGGTGCCGGATTTTGGCTGCGACTTGGGCCGGGTCGGCGTCGGGACGCATCATAAAAAACGTGAGCGGATCGGTGCTTTCCCAATCTTTGGCCCACTCGTTACCGTCTTCCACGTACGCTTCCCAGTTTCGCAGACAATCGAACTGAAGGGTGCTGTTACGGGGAATGTTTTCAAAGACGGCGCTGATGCGCAAGTCCATCCGATTATCGAACCGAATGGTTTTGCCCATTGCCGCTTCGGGGCTACCAAAGAAAATTTCCGCCATGCGACGCGAAATGGCCAGCCCATCGCGGTCTTTCAGGGCGGTTTCGGGCGAACCCTGCAGCAACGGAAAGCTGAACATGTTGAAAAAATCGGCTCCGGCTACGTTGATAAGCTGCTTATTGACCTTATCGCCCAGGGCAAAAGTTTGCGGGCTGGTCCAGGAATACGCGGTTGCATACTGAATTTCAGGCACTGATCGCTTCAGTTCTTCGAACAAAGGGCCGGGGGTCCAGATCACTCCCTGCACTTTCCCACTGAAATGCTCCCGCATGTAGATTCGGTACAGCTGATCCTTATGGGCGTGAAAGGCATCTACGCCGCGTTCGTCCTGCACCCAGAGCAGAATAAACAGGCTACTGGCCAGACCAAAGGCCAGTCCCACGGTGTTGATTGCAGAAAAAGCCTTGTTTCTAGAGAAATTGCGCCAGGCAACGGTGAAATAATTGCGTAACATAACGGAGTAATTAGGCTTGGAATAATCATTTCTATCAAGTTGCCGTGCGTAGGCCATTCCCCTTCCGGGTTTCAGATAGCCCAGCACCTCCCAGACGTACTGCCGGCGGGCTTCCTTCTCTCCCCAGACTTTCGCCCGCCGGTGAAAACGTTCGTGCAAATCGCCCTGCACCTCTTCCAGGGACCTGTCGGGCAACCGCCATTCCAGCAGCCGGTCGGCCCAACGCGGTGGAGTAGGTGTCTTTTTCATTGGTGATTGAGTGGTTGAGTCATTGAGCGTGAGGGAAATAGAGTGGGAGCAAAGCTAAATCAGTCGGGCTCGGCCCCCGGTTCAATCCCTCAGTCCCTCAGTTATTCCGTCCTAAGCGACTTTACCGGATTGGCCCTGGCTGCTTTGATGGATTGCCAGCTTACAGTCAGCACTGCGATCAATGAGGTGAAGCCAATAGCCAGCACAAAGACTTCGGCTCCGATATTGATTTGGTATTGAAAGTCCTGCAACCATATCTTCATCACGTACCAGGCAATGGGCGCAGCCACCAGAAAAGCGATGGCAATGAGCCTGGAAAACTCCTTCCCAAACAGCCACAAAAGGTTGGTAATACTGGCACCCAGTACCTTCCGGATACCAATCTCCTTGGTTTTCTGCACTGCCATAAACGATACCAGGCCATACAAGCCCAAACAGCCAATGAAAATAGCAATACCCGCAAAAGCTTGCACCAGCTTGAGCATCAGCTCTTCCGTTTCGTAAAAATGGGCGATGGACTCATCCAGAAACTCATATTCGTAGAGTTGGTCAGGATAAGTGGTATTCCAGATTTTTTCCAAGGCACTGAGCGTCGTCTTCGCCTGGGTCAGGTTGACTTTCACCGCAAAGTATTCGTACCAATCGGGACGGGAGGTAATAAAAACGGCATTGATGTTTTCGTGGAAAGACTGGTCGTGAAAGTCTTTCACGACCCCTACAATGGGTCCCGTCATATCTCCTCCGTTGACCGTGATGTTCTTCCCGATCAGCTCTTCGGGTGACTGCAACCCCAACTTCTTCGCCACGCTTTCATTCACTACGTATTCGCGGGCAGTATCGGCCGGAAAGATATTTCTGCCGGCTACTAAATGTAAATCAAACATAGCAAGGTACTGATCGTCCGCCGCCCGGATATTGATCGGGAACACTTCTTCCTCCGTGCGGGTATCGTATCTGAGATTCGTTTTGTTATTGCTTGCAGAAGAGGGAGCCGAAAAACACAACGAAACCTTTTCAACCCCCGGAACATTCAAAAAACGATCCTTTACGGTTTTCACCGTACCTGGCTTGGCTCCAGAAGCCACAGGAATCATCACTACTGATTCTTTATCAAAACCTAAATCTGACTGCTGGGAGTAGCGCATCTGGCTGGCAATGACAATCATACCTATAATGAGCATTTGTGATATGGCAAACTGAGTGACAATCAATGCCCTTCGCAAGGAAAAACCCCCTACGTGATGCTGAGACAGCTTGCCTTTGAGTGCCAGAACCGGCTGAAAGCGGGACAGCACCAGTCCGGGATAAGAGCCGGACAGAAAAATAACCACCAGCGCCAGTAAAGGAATAAACACCAGAAGTTGCCTGTCTGCTAACAGATCGATCGTCATCCGGGATTTAAATAAGTCGTTGACGTGGGGCAATGCTACAAGCGATAAATAGAAGCCGATGAACAAGGCAAAGAGGGTAATGAGGGCGGTTTCGGCGATGAATTGTCCGAACAATTGCTTTGGCAAACTTCCGAGCACTTTCCGTACGCCTACTTCCTTGCTTCGGCTGAGTGCCTGAGCCGTTGCCAGATTGATGAAATTGACACAAGCCGTGATCAGCAGAAAAAGTCCGATCAGGGAAAACGCCCACAGATTTCTTTTCTCCATGGTGCCACTGTACCGGGCATCGAAATGCATATCGGCCAAAGGCTGTAGCTTGTAATGGTGCACGTTCTTGTTATCGGGACGGTATTTTTTCACGTAGGCGGATAACACCTTCTCCACCTCTGCCGGATTTACACCGGGCTTAAGCAAAGCAAAGCACTGCATATTACTGCTGAGGCCGCCCCAGGAATCATCACTGGCCATCCACTCATGAAACGCTTTGAGCGTAGGATAAGACAGATAAATTTCGGTTTGCCGGTCGCTATTCGGTGGCAGGTTCTGAAGAATTCCCGTGATGGTAAAGTCAATCCGGTTATCGAGACGGAGGACTTGATTGATCGGGTTGGCGTCGCCGAAATACTTTTTGGCCACGTTTTCCGTAATGATGGCCGTGTGCGGTTGAGACAGGGCCGTGTTTTTGTCTCCCTGCAACAGGGGATAATGAAAAATGTCAAAAAATTCGCTTTCCGCAAAGGCGACTCCCTCCTCCTTGAACTTCTTCACTTCCCTACCGGTACGAACCGTAACCAATTGCTCGTAGAACGTAGCAATGCGCGCAACTTTTTCGGCAAACGTATAGTCTTCCCGAAACAACTTTCCAAGCGGATTGGGCACACTCTGCCGATAACTAATCGCATCCCGGTGCTGCTCCGTGACAAAGCGGTAAATCCGGTCGGCATGGGGATGGAAAGTATTAAAACTGAGGTGGTACCTGACCAAGGTAAAAATGAGAATGGCACATGTGATACTCAGCGCCAGTCCCAGCACATTGATGGCTGCGTACCCTTTGTGGCGCTGAAGATTGCGCCACGCGATTTTGAAATAATTACGGAACATATCGGTATCATTAGGTTGGTAAGCATCATGTGTTGAAGCGAAAGCCATTCGCCGGTGCGGTAGCAGATAGCCCAGCACCTCCCAGACGTACTGCTTCCTGGCTTCCTTCTCTCCCCAGACTTTCGCCCGCCGATGGAAGCGTTCGTGTAAATCGCCCTGCACTTCTTCCAGCACTCGCTCGGGCAGCCGCCATTCCAGCAGCCGGTCGGCCCAGCGCGGTGGTGTAGGATGCAGCGGCTTTTTCATTGTGTGAGTGGGTGATTGAGTGAAAGCGACTGAAACTTCTCATTAGGTTCCACCGATACGTCCGGCCCCATTGCGCTACGCCCCACTGTTTACAGTTAACTGTTTACTGCAAAGCCGCTTTGGGAATCAGTCCCCACAACTGATTGCGGGTTTCGTGGATTTCCCGCAGGGCACGGGTGCCGGCAACCGTGGCGGTAAAGAACCGCTTCCGACGCCCTCCCCTTTCGGCCGTTGCCCCACCCATACGCGAATTCACGAAGCCTTTTTCCTCCAGTCGGCTCAGGGCGGCGTGTACGGCGCTGATGCTCACCTCCCTGCCCGTCTGCCGTTCGATCTCTTCCGTGATCAGTACCCCGTAGGCCTGGTCGAACAGCACCGCCACGGTTAGCAAGACCACCTCTTCAAATTCACCGAGATATGTTCGTCTCATACTTGCCATTAATTCAACTTTTGCAGAACAAATGCGTTGCCAAGCAGAAAAAGGCCTTTGATTGCCTGGAATAAGCTTTTTACTTCCCGGAAGTGTCTTCTCAAGTGTGCGAAAACGGACACCTTTCTGTACGCTGACGGGCACCTGACTCATTTGGACGCCACCATTTTGCCACTCAGCAACCGCCTGGTAAGACATTGAAGAAAGGCCATATTATCAATTCGTTAAAAAATACCGGATGGGTATTTCGGAGGGATACTATTTTTAGTTTTGTAGAAACCAAAACCTTCAGCCCTATGACAAACCATTACATTTCGCGATCCGCTCTCCCACTTTCTGCATTTTATTCGGCCTTTTGAGGCCAGCTCTCCGGATCATCCGTCCTTTTCAGGCGTTACTACTTCCTTTCTGATGCGCACTATACGGGTATTCATTCCTGGCAATAAAGTCTATCAGCATCTTTCCATTATCAGACCCGAATTTGATCTTAAAACTGATTCCCCTAAATCCTATTAATTATGAGAAAGCTTTCCTTATTGAAGTGCGGAATTTTAGCCACGGCTTTCGGTTGGCTGAGCAGCACTGATTCCGTCCGGGCGCAGGCGCCACTGACCAGCCTGAACACGGCCTACACCCAGGATTTTAACACCCTGGTGAACACCGGCACTTCGGTTTTTTTGCCAAACGGCTGGCGCATTCTGGAAACGGGCACCAATGCCGACAGTTTGTACGTAGCCGGTACTGGTTCTTCCAACGCGGGCAACACCTACAGTTTCGGGGCCGCCAACGCGACCGATCGGGCTTTAGGTGGTGTATTGTCCGGTTCGTTGACGCCCACCATCGGAGCGGCTTTCGCCAATAATACCGGGGCGCAAATCACCCAATTACAGATTGCCTACACCGGTGAACAGTGGCGATCGGGCGTGAATACCGGCCGCACCGACAGCCTGATCTTTGAATACAGCCTGAATGCCACTTCACTGGCCACCGGCACCTGGAACCGGGTGAGCGGATTGGATTTTGCCAGTCTTAACAATACAGTAACGGGCGCATTGGACGGCAACGCTCCTGCCAACCGGAGCAACGTGGCTGCTACGCTCAATGGCCTGAGCATCGCCCCCAGAGCCACGTTCTGGATTCGCTGGTCGGACTATAATGCCGCCGGTGCCGACGACGGGCTGGCCGTGGACGACTTTTCCCTCACCCCTACCGGTGAAGTAGTGGCTTCGCTGATTTTTTCGCCTGCCTCACTCAACTTCGGCAACGTGAACCTAAACGCCGCCGATACGCTGGCCTACACGGTTACAGGCAGCAACCTGGAGGCAGGAATTACACTCAGCGCTTCCGGTCCCTACACCCTTTCTACCGATAGCCTGCAATTTGCTGCTTTGGCTACCCTACCTGCCAACGGAGGGAAAGTGTTCGTTCGTTTTGCGCCGACCAGCACCGGCCTGTTTTCGGGCACCATCGTACATACCAGCGGCAGCCTGCAACAGAACTACAGCGTCAGCGGTACCGGCTTCGATCAGGTGAGCAGCATCATTCCCATTGCGCAGGCACGTACGCTGGCAGTGGGCACCAACGTGACGGTGGCGGGGCGGATTACGGTTGCTAACCAGTTCGGCGGCCCTTCCTATCTGCAGGATGCTACGGGCGGCATCCCGGTTTTCTATTTCCCGCTCAGCACTTCCGTCGCCATCGGTGATTCCGTGATTGTGACCGGTCCCATTGGTGTGTTCAACGACCAGAAACAAATCAGCGGTAGCGGCATCACGTTTACTAAAGTAGAAACGACGCCCAGCGTCCCGGCTCCCCAGGTCATCTCCCTGAGCCAACTGGCCGCCTACGAAGGACAACTCGTGACGATTGAAAATGCCGAATTCGTGAACAAAACCTTCGTGCTGCTCCCCGATAACAACCAGTTGATCACCTCCGGCGGCGTGCAGGGCGAATTGCGTATAGACGGCGACACGGACCTGCCCGGCCTGTTGAAACCCCAGTCTCCCACCAGCATTACCGGAGTCGTAGGCCGCTTCCGGACGGTAGCGCAGTTGCTGCCCCGCTTCCGGGAAGACGTACCCGGCGTGACCGAACCTACTACCGGAGCTGATAGCCTTTCCAAAGACAAAACTTTCGATGTGGTCACCTGGAACGTAGAGTGGTTCAACAGCGCTACCGAAGGACCGACCAATGATCCGCAACAGTTTGAAAATGTCCGGAAGATCATTCAGAACCTGGATGCCGACGTGTATGCCTTTGAGGAAATCGCCAACGACTCCGCCTTTGCGGCCCTGACGGCGCAGCTACCCGGCTATCGCTCTTTCTGCTCTGATACCTACTCTTACTACTTCGATCCCACCGGCATCGGTGCTCAGTACCAGAAGATTTGCTTCCTGTACAAAACCGCCACCGTTGACTCCATTAGCACCAAGGTATTGCTGAAAGACCTGTACGAAGGCGTGCGGAGCGGCAATACGGCCCTTCTGCCCAACTACCCCGGCGACCCGCAAAGCTTCTGGGCCAGCGGTCGGCTGCCTTATCTGTTTGAATTCAACGTGACCATTGGCGGTCAGACCCGGCGGATTCACCTGGTGGATATCCACGCCCGGGCCAACTCCGGCACCGACGTAAGCCGCTACGACCGGCGCAAATACGACGTGGAACTGCTGAAAGACACCCTGGATGCCCAATACGGCAGCGACAACGTGATTCTGGTGGGCGACTACAACGACGACGTGGATATTTCGGTAATCAACAACCTGCCTTCTTCCTTTGAAAAATACGTGCAGGATACGCTCAACTACCGCGTTTTGACTTTACCGCTGAGTGAGCAGGGCTACTTCAGCTACATTCCTTCGGGCAGTTTCCTGGACCACATTACCATTTCGGATGAACTGAAAGATGAATATGTCGAAGGCTCCATCCGGATTGAAACGCCCTTTGATTTAGTAAGCAACTACGTCAATACCACTTCCGACCACCTGCCCGTGAGTGCCCGCTTCCAGTTTGCGGTTGCCTGCACCGATTCGGTCAGCATCGTCGGGTTGCCTTCGGAAGTATGTGCCAATGCGGCTCCCATTACCCTGCAAGGCTCACCTGCCGGAGGTACGTTTACGGTAGACGGGGTTCCGGCTACGGTCTTCAACCCGGCTGGTGTCACGACGGGAAGCCTGATTGTCTACAATTATACCAACCCCCAAACCGGCTGTAGCTATTCCTACGGTCAGGTCGTGCTCGTCAATCCGGCCCCGGTGACTTCGGCGGGAGAAGACATGAAAGTGTACGTCGGCTACCTGCCTGCCTACCGCACGGCTACGCTCAACGGTTCAGCTACCGGTGGTACTGCGCCTTATAGTTACCGCTGGAACACCGGCCAAACTACTGCCAGCATTGGGGTAAGTCCCGGCAAAACAACTACCTACACGCTGACTGTCACCGATGCCAAAGGCTGCAGCAGCACTGATCAGGTGACCGTCGAAGTAGTTGACGTGAATTGTGGACTTTTTGGCCTGGGCGTGGAGATTTGTTATCGGGGCCACAACCTGTGCGTAGGTCCGATTACGGCGACCCTTTTACTGAAAAACGGCGCTACGCTGGGCTACTGCAACAAAGCCAGCAGTTCAACGGTTGCCACTGCCCGTGTAGACAATACCGAAGCCGAAATCCTGGATCTGACGCCTCAACTGACGGCCGCTCCCAATCCTTTTGCGCAACAAACCACGCTTTCCTTCAGTGTTCCGCAGACCGACCGGGTGAGCCTGGAAGTGTACGATGCGCAAGGCAAACTGGTGCAGAAGGTGTTCGAAGGCCAGGCCGAAGGCGGACAGTTGTATGAGTTCCCGCTGGATGGCAGCCAGTATACGCAAAGCATGTACATCAGCCGCCTGGTTACTTCTACCGGGGTAAAAACCGTGAAACTGGTCGTAGTAAAATAACGGCTTTGAATTGCATAATAACAAAGAGAGCGGCCATTTACCTGGCCGCTCTCTTTTCGTATGTGACGTGTTTCCTCAACAACTATTTACGATCAATCTGATTTAAAAACTTACGCCATTCATTCACCCAGGCCAGCGCCGTCAGAAGCTAAAAATCTAAATTACAGTGAATTAAATCAGATTCAGCATAAAATTTTTCTCAATCGGATCTTTTACTGCCCGGTTACATTCAGGTTTCTAAGCCCATCCAAGGCACATCCCTATTTTAGCCATCTATGAAACAGGTATACATGAATATTTTGTACAAATCAACGCTTTCCCTTTTCTTCTGCGGTTGTAGTTTGCTCACCTTCGCACAGGAACCAGTACGTCAGTTGCAGGCCAGCGCTACGACGAAACTGCAGGCTGGTGACACCCTGGGAGCCATTACTTACCTGAAAAAGGTAGTTGCGCTTACCAAAAACACCGGCAGCCGTTCGGCAGCCGAAGTAGCCAATCACGAAGGTTTCATCAAGCTTCTACAGCACGATTACCAGGGAGCTTTGGCTGACCTGGATCAGGCCATTGAACTGAATGCCCATCACGCCGTGGCTTATTATAACCGGGCGCTGGTGGAAGGTAAACTGGAGATGACCAAAGAGGAAATGCAGGATTACGCTACTGCCATTCGCATCGATCCATATTTTGTGGCTGCTTACTACAGCCGGGGACAGGCCAAGGCCGAAGCGGGTAAGTTTCAGGAAGCTGTGCAGGATTTCAGCAGTGTACTTTCCATCAAAGCGGACCGGGTCGACGCGCTTTTCCAACGGGCGACCGCCTACGGGCGATTGAAAGATTACAAAAAGCAGGTAGCTGACTACGACGAAATCATTCGTTTAAAGCCGCACGATTTGCAGGCGTTCATCAAACGGGGACAAGCCAAATCCAGACAGGGACGGCACGAAGAAGCCATCGATGATTACGATGTGGCATTGGGACTGGAACCCGGCAACAGTGAAGCCCTATTCTTTAAGCACGCAGCCGAAGAAAAGGTGTACAGTCGCCGTAATAGCACCGACGCGCTCACCAGCACCACTCCGAAGTAAGCCAACACCATTTTATCAATACCGACCCACCAGGATGTATCTTGGTGGGTTTTTTAATAAGTAGCGGCTTCCGTTTAGATGAATGGGAGAGCCATTTTTTAATGAACCTATAATGGTGCACAGCGGAAAGGCCGTACTTCCACCTGTTTCCAAACCCCGCCCGTGGTATATGGATCATTGGCCAGCCATTCGTCCAGTTCCGCCCGGGAGTCGAAGGCCATAATCAGCACGGAGCCGATCATGTGTCCGTCATCATTGAGAATAGCACCTCCTTCAATGAAGTGACCCAGCTTTTTCAGTTCACGGGTTGCTTCCAGGTGCGCCGGGCGGGCCGCCATCCGCCGATACTGAGCATCCACATCGGTGTCGTCGAAAGCTGTGATTACGTATTGTTGCATAGAGGTAAATTGAGAAGTAAGAAGCGAGGAAGCAGAAGGATAGTTAAATCATAAAAATACTGTTTTTTAGAATTGTTTGTCCTTGTGGTAGACATTCAGGCCTACCACAAGGATGCCATCACCCGTTATGCTTTGAACCTTATCTTTCTTTGGCCCTATTTATTATACTCCTCATTCACCCCTCTTCTCACTTCTTCACCGGCAACGGTATCGGTTCGCCGCTGTTGCCGTTGGGCTCCATAATTTTGAGCAGGCTGGAAACGGTGGAGGCAATGTCAATTATGCGAATGGGAGCTACGGTAGAGCCGGGTGCGATCTTCCAGCCGTACCACAGCAGGGGCACGTGCGTATCGTAGCTGTAGTTGGAACCGTGCGTAGTGCCGCCTTTGGAATTGGGATCACCCCCGAACCAGGAAGGCTCCAGCACCAGCAACACATCGCCCGAGCGGGCCCGGTTGTATCCATTGATCATGCGTTGATAGGTTGGATTGTGTGCCGACAACAAGTGCAGGTCGGCGGCAGCAATGGCAAAAGCCACTCCCGGCTGCTGAGCCATCATTTCGGCCACCTGGTGCTGTACGTCCGCCACGGCCATTTTCCGCGATTGAATAAAGGGCCGGTTCAGGTAAATCTGCGAATTGCCGTAATCCATCAGCCAGTCACCTTTCCCCAACGTATTGTCCAGATGCGCCTTTAACTGATTACGTACGATGCTGCTTCCGTTGAAAATACCCGCCGGAATTTTCAGCTGCTTCATATAAGCCGGCACCGGAGCCACCCCGTGATCGGCCGTCAGGAATATAAGCACTTGGTCTTTGCCTACCCACTGATCCAGGAAAGTGAGAAACTTTTCCAGGTCCCGGTCCAGGCGGATATACGTATCTTCGGTTTCGATGGCATTGGGGCCAAACTGGTGCCCGACGTAATCGGTAGAAGAAAAGCTCAGCGCCAGAAAATCAGTAGCTTGTCCTTTTCCCAGCTTTTCCTGCCGAATGGTTTCTTCGGCCATCTCCCGGGTCAGCGTATTGCCGAACGGGGTGCGACGCAGCAAATCATAGTCGGTGGTTTGCTTGATCTTAGGGAGGTCGTGCGGGAATACGGCTTTGCTTTCCCCTTCAAATACCAATTCAAAGGGCTGATCGTCGGCCAGGCTTTCGGTGTACTGGGCAATGGGCAGTAAGGGATTCCAGGCTTCGCTCAGGTACTTATCAGAAAGCTTGCGGGCGTTGAAGTCTTTGACCCACTGCGGCAGGTCGTTCATATAATACGTACTAGTAATCCAGTTGCCGGTGGCTCCGTCGTACCAATATGCGGCATTGGCCGTGTGTCCGGCCGGCAGAATGCTTCCCCGGTCTTTCAGGCACACGCCGATCACTTTCGACTGCATGTTGGTTGCCAGGCGCAATTCGTCAGTAACGGTGCTGCTCAGCAGGTGCCGGGGCGACATTTTGCCCGCCGTCGAAGTGCTGCCTACCGTAGTTACGGTGCTGTCGTCGGTGACGTAGGTAGCTTTCCCGGCTTCCCGCACAAACCACTCGTTGCCGATGATGCCATTGGTAGCCGGGGAAGTGCCCGTATACACCGCCGCGTGCCCCGGCCCGGTATAGGTGGGCACGTAGTTGTACTGGGTATTTTCGCAGGAATAACCCTGTTGCACCAGCCGTTTGAATCCGCCTGCACTGTATTTATTCCAGTAGCGGTACAGAAAGTCGTAGCGCATCTGGTCTACTACGATGCCTACCACCAGCTTGGGACGGTCGAGCGGTGCCTGGACGGGTGAAGGGTTACTTTTTTTATTCTGAGCAAGGAGAGGAACCGTAAAGGCGGTCAATAGGATAAAGAGCGTATGCTTTACTTTCATGGGTTAAATCGAAGAACGGAAGCCCAAATTAGCATGAGATTTCCGGGAGCGGCAAGAAAATCGGTTATCAATAAATGAAATCTTGCCGGAAGTGCCTCTTCCAGTTGGTCATCAATGGCTTACTAATCCTGCACTAACGGTACCTGGGGAGATGCACTCATCGCCACCGATCGATAATGAGCCAGTCTTTCCAGGTAAAGGGCGACTTCTCTTTCGGTGTGTTCCGGCGTCCAGCCCAGTTCGGATGCCATCAGCAAGGCGGTGGTACGGGCAGCCGCAGTGGTAGCCTGCCAGTCCACGGATTCCAGGCCCAGTCGGCGGGACAGCACATCGCGCAGGGTGCATGCCATTTCGTGACGCACCGCGTAAATGACCTCTGCTTTCCGGTGCGGATACCCTTCTACCAAGGCTTCTTCTCCACCGGCATACGCTTTGGCCAGTTGGGCTACCTGAGCGGCGTTGGTTCCGTACTTCCTCCACCAGTGCCGACAGAATTCTTCCGGAAAGCCGGTTTCTTTCTGTAAGTCCTGCCAGCCTTCGGGCGTAAAACCATCGGCACCACTCAGCACGTGCGTGGCCGTAGTGGGAGCCACCCGCTCCTGCTTCAGCCAGTTGTACACCTTGTCAATTGTATCCTGGGCCATGAGGCGGTAAGTGGTCCATTTGCCGCCCATAATGCTGAGCAGCCCGGAAACCGGATCTATTTCCACTTCGTGATCGCGCACCAGCTCCCGGGTTTTGGCCAGTGGATCGGCCTGCAACAGGGGACGCATACCGGCAAAGCCACTTTGCACCTGTTCGGCCGTAACGGGCTCCGCTAAATAGCGATTGAGGTAACTGAGCAGATACGCCACTTCTTCCGTCTTCAGCAGCGGCTCCCCGTCGGTCAGGTGCATTTCCGTGTCGGTGGTGCCTACCAGCAACTGTCCCAGCCAGGGAATGGCAAAGATCACGCGACCGTCGTCCGTTTTGGGAATGAGCATGGCCGTGTCACCGGGCATGCAGGCGGCGGGAAGAACCACGTGCGCCCCTTTACTCACGCGGATGCGGTGCCCCACGCGGGGATTGGCCATCTGTCGGATGGAATCGGCAAAGGGGCCGGTGGCATTGATAAACGCCTTCGCCCGAATGCTGAATACTTCGCCGGTGAGTTGGTCCGCCACGGTGAGGGCCCAGAGCTTCCCTTCCTGATCGCGCTGAAAGTCAATCGCCTTCAGGTGATTGGCTACGGCCGCTCCCGCATCGAAAGCCGTTTTGGCCAGCATCACGTTGTAGCGGGCATCGTCCAGTTGGCCGTCGTAATAGAGTACGGCGCTGTGCAGTTTGTCGGCAGCCAGGGACGGAATTTGTTCCAGCGCTTCTTTTTTGGTCAATCGCCGGCTGGGAAAGATATTGGTGTCACCGGCGATCCAGTCGTACATTTTCAGTCCGATGGCGTAGTACCAGCTTTCGATCCAACTGAAGCAGGGCGTCAATAAAGGCAAGGGGCGAGCCAGATAGGGAGCGATGTGGAGCATGGTCCGGCGCTCTTTCTGGGCTTTCTGCACCAGCTTAAATTGTTCCCAATCCAGCTTTTTCACGGCCTGCTCCAGGTAACGCACGCCTCCGTGTACCAGTTTGGTCGACTTGCTGGACGTTTCCGCCGCAAAGTCCACCTGGTCGATCAGGGCGGTTTTCAATCCCCTCAGCTGCGCATCCAGGGCACAACCGGCCCCGGTAGCTCCCCCACCGATGATACACACATCAAACGATTCGGTTTGCAGGCGCTGAAGGGAGGTTTGTCGGTTCATAGTATTGATGAGGACTGGCTTCGGCTGGAATGAGGATAGATGATCATTAGCAAAGGCATTTATCGCCTACCAGGTTTGTAAAAATAGTGATTGCCTCTTTAAATTATCTGACTTTAGCCCCGCAGGTGATAGCCTTTGGGATGAACGAATGCCCGGATGCCCGCGTACGACAAGGTAGCGCCCAGTCCGGAGTTTCTTCTTCCCGACCAGGGCAGGTACGGACTCACCCGATCGCAGCAGTTCCAGTAAACGGAACCAGTATTGAGTTGTGACAGTAATTTTTCTGCCCTTTCCCGGCTTTTGGAGTAAACGGCCGCCGTTAGCCCGTATTCGGTGTCGTCCATTAAACGAATCGCCTCTTCATCGTTGGTCACCTTCTGGATGCCGATAATGGGTCCGAACGATTCTTCCTTCATAATGCGCATGGTATGGTCTACGTCGACCAGCACAGTGGGTTCAAAGTAATAGCCCTGACCTTCACTCTTTTTCCCGCCGGCCAACAATCGGGCACCCTTGGCTACGGCGTCGTGCACCTGGGCCGCTAATACGTTGAGTTGCTCACGCCGGGCAATCGGTCCGATGTAGGTGCCACTTTCGGTGGGACTACCCACTTTGAAACGCTGTACTTCGGCCAGAAACTCTTCCACGAAGGCGTCGTAAATTTTTTCGTTCACGTAGACCCGCTCCACCGCACAGCAACTCTGCCCGTTGTTATAGAAAGCACCATCGGCCACGGCAGCCGCCACCTGACTCAGGTTATCTACATCGTCCATCACGTAGAGCGGATCTTTGCCGCCCAGTTCCATCTGAAAAGGCACCAGCTTAGGAGCTACTTTCTGGGCAATGGCCAGCCCCGTTTGGTAGGAACCGGTAAAGAAGTAGCCGTCCAGCGGCAGCTCCAACAGGTTTTGACCGGCTTCCTTTCCTCCCACAATGGTTTGGAAACAGTAATTGGGAACTCCCGCTTCGATCAACAACTTTTCTATTTCCATTCCGGTGAGCGTGGCGTATTCGGAAGGCTTGTAGAGCACGGCATTGCCCGCAATCAGGGCCGGAATAAATACGTTTACGCCCACCAGATAGGGATAATTCCAGGCCGAAATATTGGCAATGACGCCCAGCGGTTCGTAGGTAATCTTTTCCTTCGTGCCTCCTTCCGTAATCATCCATTCTTCCGAAAGCCATTTGGTTGAATTTTCCATGAAGAACCCAATCCGGTGACGGGCTCCGTTGATCTCATTGCCCGACTGCCCAAGCGGCTTACCTACTTCCGTAGTCAGTACCTGAGCAAGCCGGTCCTTCTGGCTATCCAGCAAAGCCGAAAACCGTTCGATGCAGCGGATGCGTTCTTCCAGCGGCACGCGACACCAGTTTCTCTGGCCTTCTCTGGCCATCATGTACTTTTCTCGAATGGACTGAGCGGTATCTTCGTCCAGTTCCCGAATGACCTCTTCCGTAGCCGGATTGATAATTTTCATTTTCAATATGCTAATGGGGTGATGTGCTAACTAATTATTATTCTGTTAACTGCTAACTGATTACTGTTAACTTACTCAAGGCTTTGGAACGACTGCCACTTTGCGGACTTCCTGGAGAAAGCCTTCGCGGATGTTGTTGGAAAACGGGTTGTCGGGGTCGGTCATGCGCTCCGGATGCCATTGCACCAAGAGCGTATAAGGAATCGGACTGTCGGCTTTGCGTTCCAGCCCTTCAATCACCCCATCGGCCGAAAGGGCGTTGACCTGTAGTACATCGGCGACGCGGTCGGCTACCTGGTGGTGGGCGCTGTTCACTTCTCCCCTTTCGCCATTTACCAGTCCGGCCAGTACGGAGCCGGGGCTTACCTGCACCGGATGCCGCTGATCGATGCCGTTTTCCATGGCGTGGCCCACTTTCCCGATGCTGGGCAGATCCGGCACCAGGGTGCCCTTGAAGTACACGTTGGCGACCTGCAGCCCCCGGCAAATACCCAGCATCGGCAAATCCCGCTTAAGTGATTCTTCGATGATTTTCAGCTCAAACTCATCGCGCTGCTCAATCACGAAGGCGGGGTCCAGCAGTTCCATGTATTCCGGTTTGCCGTAAAAGCGCGGATGCACGTCTTCGCCCCCACTGAGCACCAATCCGTCGCACTGATCAATGTCCCGGTAGTTTTTCTCCACCCAGGAAAGCCGGACGACCCGGATCGACGGATCGTGTTTGAACCAGTTGGCGTAGTTATCGTATTTGCGGCAATCCGTTATGCCGATGGTAATGGGTAATTTCATTGTTCAATTACTGGTTAAATCATCAAGCTCCCCCTTTATAACGCTTCCTCATAAATCCGGCGGAAGTCCTCCCGGGTGACGGGCTTCGGATTGTTGGGATGACAGAAATCGGCAATCGCCAGGTCGGCCAGCGTTTCCAGGTGTTCGGGTTTCACGCCAATCTCACTGAGCCGGGTGGGTAGATTGAGTTTCTTGTTCAAATCAAATAAATAGCTAACTACTGCCTCACCACTTTCTTCTTCCAGTTCCATCGTGCGGGCAATTTTCCGGAACTTCTCTTCAAAACCACTGATATTGAATCGCATTCCGTAAGGCAGGTTTACGGCATTGGCCAGTCCGTGGTGGGTATCGAGCAGGCTGGAAAGCGGATGCGCCAGCGAATGCACCACACCCAACCCTTTCTGGAAAGCCACGGCGCCCATCAGCGAACCCATCATCATCTTCGACCGGGAGAGCAGATCAGGCTGGTGCACGGCTTTCCCGATGGATTCGCAGATCAGCGAAATGCCTTCCAGCGCAATGCCTTCGCAAATGGGGTGGAACATTTTGGCCAGGTAGGCTTCCAGGTTATGCGTCAGGGCATCCATGCCCGTAGCGGCGGTCACGAAGGGCGGCAGGTCGTAGGTCAGTTCCGGGTCAGCAAACACGATTTTGGCCAGCAGGCTGGGCGAAAACAGGATTTTCTTCTGGTGGGTAATGTCGTCGGAAATGATGGCGCTGCGGCCTACTTCGCTGCCCGTACCACTGGTAGTAGGCACGGTAATGAAGTAGGGAATGGTGTGCACCACGTATTTGTCGCCGCCGATGAGGTCGTCGTAATGAAACAGGTCTTCGTGGTGATTGACCTTCAGCGCAGTCGCCCGGGCCACGTCCATGGCCGCTCCGCCCCCGATACCGATGATGCAGTCGCAGTTGCCCTGCCGGAAAGCATCGGTCGCCTTTAGCACGTCGGACTTCACCGGGTTCTTGTGAATGTCCGAAAATACTTCCGCCCCAATGTTGGCCGCAGAAAGCTGCTTACGGATTTTTTGAAAAAATTCCAGTTGAGCTACCACCGGATCGGTGACCAGCAGCGGACGGAACAGTTCCTGGGCTTTCAGGTGGTCGGCCAGTTCGGTAATGACGCCGGCACCGAAGCGGACGGTAGTGGGAAAGTTATAGGTGTATCGCTGACTCATGGAAGTTTATGAGTTTGAGAGTTTAGAAGTTGGGGTTAATGTGCTGATTGAATGCCAATAATATATTATTCAATTTCTGACGTTCTGTTTTTTGTATAGATGAAAAGGTGTCATTCATTTGGTGCCCAATGGGGTTGGATGAGCGATCTAAGCTTTTTTACCTTTTCAGGCGCCTCCAATAGCCATTGTTTCATGGTATCCATATTGACTACCCTCATACGATTTTCCGTTTCTAAGCCTTCAAACAAGCATCTGTACTTCCTGCCTTCATACCAAATTATGCCGTAGCAAATAGCGCCTCCGTGTTTGGTTTGAAAGAATTTTCGCTGCTTTATGCCACTAAAAACTGCTTTCAGTTCCGCTGTTTCCTGCTCCGACAATTTTGTTTTTTCAACCTGCGTAGAATCCAGCTCCCGGTGAGAACGCTGTACACCTGCCGTTGTACCCGCCCGTTGAAAATTCTGGTAAATAAAGATGGAGTCTGCTTCAATTTGCCCAAATGCCTTATTAATGGTAACCGACACAAGGCAAATAAATAACAATGACTGTAGACACACGAATTTGTTCATCATTAATTATCGTCGAATTCTGCAAGTTTCTTGATCGCGCGAGGCTCTGCCTCGTGCGTAACTATCCAAAGGCTTCCAGCCTATTCTTATAAAGGACTCAAAAGCAAGCCACTCTGCGGATTGGCACTGCTGAACACCCAATGGTGAGCCTCATTCACCAAGCCTGCTTTCACCGGGTTTTCGTGAATGTAACTTACCTTTTGAGTGATCCAATGCTGACTCTGCAAATCAATTGGATGGCTGTTCTGCTGCCAAAACTGATGTTGGGCATTCTGTTGATTGCGTTTGCCAAAATACGAAAATAGATACAGCAGCCATTCCTTCCGACTTTCCTGTGGATGCTCCTGAATAACTGCGATCATCTTTTTGCCAGTATAACTTTTAAAGTCTCTGATGATGGCACTCAACAAGCCGCGTTCCGCATCCGCAATCAGATGAAGATGGCTTGGCATCAGACAGTAAGAATAGACCCGCAAGCCTTTGTGTTGAATACAAAAGTTGAGGTTTTAAATCAACAAATCACCGTATTCACGGCGGGTAAATACATCGATCCAACCCACTACGGTTAGCGTTACAAAAAACAGCCCGCCTTCGTAGGTTCGGTAGCGTTCCGCCATGTCTTATTTTTTATCTTGTTGGCCAGAGGCCTGTTAATATTACACACGAGGCAGAGCCTCGCGTGATCAAGATTAGAAAAACTTATGTGCTAAAGAAAGTAAAAATGTACAAAGGCATTTACAATCCGACTTTGTATACTCCGTAATTGGAATCCTACCTCATCAGAAAGGATCGCGCGAGGCTCTGCCTCGTGCGCAACTATTTACAGGCTTCCAGCCTGTATTGACCTCTTCCATCAGAAACATACATTTAACAAATCTGACAACCCCCTCTAAATAATCTCAAAGTACCGCTTCAATTCCCAATCGGTGACGGCTTTGGCGTATTGCTGGCACTCCCACTCCCGGGTCCGGACGAAATGGGTAACGAATGCATCGCCGAATAATTCCCTGGCCACTTCGGAGTTTTTCATTTGGGCCGTCGCCTTTTCCAGCGTCCCCGGCAGGATGCCGTTCGACTTTTCCAGGTAACCATTCCCCTGGGTAGCCGGAACTTCCAGCTTCATGTTTTGCTGAATGCCGTACAGACCGGAAGCCAGACAGGCCGCCATCGCCAGGTAAGGATTCACGTCGGCCCCCACCACGCGGGTTTCCAGCCGGGTCGCTTTGGCACTTCCCGGCAGGGCTCTCAGGGTCGTTGTCCGGTTATCGATGCCCCAGGTCAGGGTGGTGGGCGCCCAGGCACCTTCTACCAGCCGTTTGAAGCTGTTGATCGTTGGGGCGTACATCGGCAATACGTGCGGCAGGCAGTACAGTTGACCGGCAATGTAACTCTTCATCAGGTCGCTGATGCCTTCTTTTTCGTCATAAAACAGATTTTTCCGCTTGTCGGCATCCCAAATGCTCTGGTGGATGTGTCCGCCACAGCCCGGTAGCGTTTCGTTCCACTTGGCCATAAAGCTGGCCATAATGCCGTGCCGGTAAGCGATCTGTTTCGTGCCCGTTTTAAATAAAACTGCCCGATCGGCCGCTTCCAGTACGTCGGCGTACATGATGGCCGCTTCGTACACGCCGGGGCCGGTTTCGGTGTGCAGGCCTTCCAGCGGAACGCCAAACGCTTTCATCTCATCAAAGAGGTCGTGAAAAAAACCGCTGTTGAGTGAAGGACGCAGAATGGAGTAGCCAAACATGCCGGGCGTGATCGGCTGCGGCTGGCGGTAGTCTTTCTGTTGCAGGCTTTCGGGCGTTTCGCGGAAGTTGAACCACTCAAATTCTTGCGAAAACACGGCGGAAAACCCAGCTTCTTCCGTCCGCTGTTTTATTTTTTTCAGCAGCGCACGCGGACAGATACTGAGTCCATCCCCATTTGAGTCGAAAAAATCGCCCAGGAAAAAAGGCAGGCCATTCTCCCAGGGAATCGTCCGGAAAGTGCTCAGGTCGGCTTTGGCTTGTGCGTCCGGATAGCCGGTATGCCAGCCGGTATATTCTACACGGTCGTACAGTACGTCCGATGAGTCCCAGCCGAACACCACGTCGCAGAAGCCGGAGCCATTTTCGGCCAGTGACAGAAACTTGTCGCGGTCTACTACTTTTCCGCGCAGGATGCCGTCCATATCCGTCACGGCAAACTTCACCTTCGCCGGTCGGTAATCTTTCAGATACGCAATGATTTCTTCTTTGCTTTTCATAGGGCTTGCTCAGGAGATTTTTCCGACCCGCTCTTTTTCCCGGTAAAAGAGCAGGAAAGCCGCGTAGGTCGCCCCCAAGATAGCAAAATATATCAGCGACAAACCGAAATTGAAAACGATCAGCGCCAGGAAGGCCAGAAGCGCAATCAGCAGGGCGGTATAAGGGAACACCGGATACATAGGCACCCGAAAAGGTCGGGCCAAATGGGGCTCTTTTCTCCTAAGCACCAGTAACGAAACCATGGAAATGATGTACAAGGTAAGCGCGCCCAGGCAGGAAATGGTGATAATTTCCCCCGTTTTACCGGTCAGCAGCGCCACTATGCCAATGAGCATATTGACCAGCAGGGCCTTGGCGGGCGTTTTGAATCGCCGGTGAATTTGTCCCAAGGGACGGGGAATGTAGCCTACCCGGCCAAATTCAAAGGTAGCCCGCCCGGCCGCCAGGATGATGCCGTGAAAAGAAGCCACCAGCCCAAACAGCCCGACAGTAATCAGCAGGTGGTACAGCACGTTGCTGTTGCCGGTTACCAAAGCCAGGGCGGCGGGCAGTGGCGAATCGGACGTTTCGCCCGCGGGCGTGTAGACAATGGCTTCCCAACCACCTACGCCCACTGCCGACACGAAAGTAAGCACGCACAGTACCACCAGCGTAGCAATGGCCGACCCGAAGCCAATCAGAATATTCTTCTGCGGGTGAATGGTCTCTTCGGCTACGTTGGCCAGCCCTTCGATGCCCAGAAAAAACCAGATGGCGAAAGGAATGGCCGAAAAAATGCCCTTGATGCCGTTTGGAAAGGCGTTGGTCTGCAGGTTTTGTACTTCAAAGTGGGGCAACGTTGCGCCCGCGAAGATAAACAGCTCTACGACCGCCAGAATGGTAATGACCAGCTCAAACGAAGCGGCCGCTTTGATGCCCGAAATGTTGAGCAGCGTAAAAACCAGGTAAGCACCGATGGCAATGGCGGTCACGGGTACGGAAGGTAGAAAAATGTGCAGGTACGACCCGATGGCGGCGGCGATGGCCGGGGGCGCAAACGTAAATTCGATGATCTGGGCCATACCACCCACAAAACCCAGCCTGTTACCCAAAGCCCGGTGGGAATAGGCAAAAGCACCGCCTGCGTTGGGAATGGCGCAGGCCAGTTCGGCGTAGCTGAAGGTGAAGGTGACGTACATCAGGATAATGAGCACCGTAGCCAGCGCCAGCCCCAGGGTACCTCCTTCGGCCAGCCCCAGGTTCCAGCCGAAATACATCCCCGAAATGACGTAACCTACGCCCAGCCCCCAGAGCATCACCGGACCCAGGGTGCGCTGCAAATGGGTATTTGCATTATTTTCTTTCATCCGGTTTTTGATTGATCGAATACAAAAATCTATTGGTTTATCCGGCTACCGACTTTCTGCGTAGCATTTTGCTTCCATCCGGCGGGAAGATATTACAATCGGAAACGTGCGAAACGCGCCGATACACCGGATTGGCTTCTTACTTTTTTTTACCATCTCCGATATAGGCTAAAAACGGGTTCGACGTTTTGCCTTATGGCGATTCAAATCCGTTATTACCATTCTGACTTTATTAAAATTGAATTATACCATTATTTAACCGAAGCCATCATTCATTTATCAAACCTTACACTTTTTCACAACGCTATACAGCTAAAATTTTCATTATCAACCGTTAAACAGTCCATTTGTATGAAGTTCAACAAAAAGCCCCTTACCAAGAACCTTGTTTACTCCAACGTTGATCTGAACGATGACAACTACTTCGAAGACGCTCCCAAAGAATCCAGGAAATTAGGCAAGTTTGTCAAGAAGATGAAGGACCGGTACGATCAGGCCATCAATCGTTCCGGCAGCTTTAAGAACCGGGGAGGTCTGGCTTACTGACCGCAGTATATTTTACCAAGTAGACATTTTTCCAAGCCTTTTCAAAGTCATTTGAGGAGGCTTTTTTATTTCCTCCATTTTTAATTCCGCAATCAAGCTGAATAAGCTACTGCCAACCCTGTTTTTCGCTACATAACCGGGCCAATCTGGCCGAACGACATCACGGAAAGACTAATTCAGCAAAAGCCTTAACCCGCGATAAAATACCTGATTAGCACTTGGACAGGCTAGAATTGCGCGACAAATCCGTAACTTGCGGCCATTAACCAGAATGACCGGCTGGCTGTAGCCGGGTAAACTCTATATTGGACATGAATACATTCAACGCCTGGCACTCGGTTTCATTCGGTGATGACGCTCCCGAAACCGTTAGTGCGATCATTGAAATTCCCAAGGGAAGCAAAGGCAAGTACGAACTCGATAAGCAAAGCGGCCTGCTCCGGCTCGACCGGGTGCTCTTTTCTGCTGTGCATTATCCGGCCAATTACGGCTTTATTCCCCAAACTTACTGCGACGACAGCGATCCGCTCGACATCCTGGTGATCAGCTCCATCGATCTGCACCCGATGTGCATGGTCGACGCCAAGGTGATCGGCGTGATGCAGATGATCGACAGCGACGAAATCGACGACAAAATCATTGCCGTGGCCAAATACGATATGTCGGTCAATCACATCAATGACCTGTCGGAGTTGCCTCCGCACACGGTTGTGGAAATGAAGCAGTTTTTCGAAGACTACAAGAAGCTTCAGAATAAGAAGGTAACGGTAGAACACTTCCTGGGAAAAGCCGATGCTTTCCGGATCATTGAAGAAGCCGTTGCGCTGTACAAACAGGAGTTTGGTGAAATCAACTCTCCCACGCTTTAACCCATTTTATCATTGCTAAAATACCCAGAGCAGGCTGATTCCTGCTCTTTTTGCTTTTAATAGATATGCTAGATGTAGTTATATGTAGTGCGGATGTTAGCACATCGGCAGAGGTTCCATCTTTTGAAAAGATGGAACCTCTTTTTTGTTATTCGATCAATGCATTCAAAGGCTCAAAAGGTGATAGGTGAACGCTTTCATTCACTCATTACTTCTGAACTCTACTTTGGTAGTCTCTTATCTGGCCGACGCTATTTTTTCTTCCCTTGTGCTGCACCGCTCTTGCTGAGTGCCCCTTCGTACAGGGCGTTGAATATCAACTTGTAAGTAGCCCGGGGCTGGCCGCGAAACTGGGGACGGAACCCAAAGAGAATGACCTGCCCATCTCCCTGTTTTACCCGGGCTACCGCTCCTTTGCCGGCAATATGCTTGTCTTCGTTCAGCGCCCAGCCGCTCATAAGCAGATCCTTTTTGGCGTAGCTGGCAACCATTTCCACTGGTGGTTTAGGTGCCTCCTTAATCGCCTCCTGTCCTCCTTCGCCTTCCCGTTCCTGTCCGATGGTTTCAAAAGCCCGGCTGCGCGAAAAAGAAGCGGCCACTTCCGGCTGCATGCCCTGCGCCAGCGGATGCCTGATGTCCACTGTGGTCCGGATAAGAGAGCCGGGAATGAAAAACTGCTGGGAAGTCAGGCCTTCGGTCACATCCCGGACGGGCAAACCCAGTTGACTGATGGCAAAGTTGCTGGCTTCGTCGAAGGTAAGTAAGGTTCCTCCATGATTCACGTACTGCTGCAAAGCCAGGGTTCCTTCGATTCCCAAGCCGCCCACAAAAGCTTCCGGCATCGTACCGGGCACGTGCCCGTGCAAAATCTCCCGGCTACTCTGGTCGGGCAAAATAATGGCATCGTAGCCCGATAGATTCTTTCCAATGATGTTCGCATCGTGTAGGGTATCCAGAGGGAAGCCGTAACTTTCCAGCAGCCAGCGGGTCCAGCCCTCGTCCATGTTGGCTACCCACGATTTATAGATACCCACGCGGGGCAACCGCATTTTGCGGGTAGCCGTGCCGGGTGGGTTGCTCAAGCCAACAAAGTCCAGTCCTGATTCGGTGGCCAGTTGCTTCAGCTTCTCTTCCGTGCCATTGCCTTTGCCGATCAGGAAAGTACCTTTCTCATACGTCTGCTTTCCCACCTGAAAGGCGGTTTCGGCCAGGTACACGTTTTCACCTTCCCGCATGAGTTGGTTGACCACCTTCACGCTTGCATTGTCCTGACGCGAAAGCAGGTAGCCAAATCCAGCTTTGCCCTTCACTTGTCCGGCAACAACGGGTGCCAACCCAGTCAACTCTTCGGTGTTGGCTTTGAAAGCATTTTCAATCCGATCTACTTTCACCCCCATCTGCATAGGCAATGTCCAGCCGGCCAGGTCGTAGGGCGGTACGGGCGGCCCACCGGGGTACAGCCGCAAATTGGGATGGCTTTGCTTTTCCAGCAGGTCGGTGACGTAAGGGCGGAATGCCTGCGCACCATATATAATATAGGAGTTGGCTTCATAACCGACCGGCCCCACCTGAAAGGCTTTGGTTGCCCGGTGCACCTCTACCCCACCCTGGCGGAATATGTTGACCAGGTTCCGGGCTTCTCCTATGTCCCACTGATTGGCAGGCAAAACGTAGGCAAAAGGCTGTCGGGGCGCTTCGATGGCATCACGGCCCATGCGATATACATTATATAGAAACTCATCGCGCTTATCGGCAGCCAGGTCCAGGGTAGCCATCGAAGCAGTAAGCATGTAGTTGACGGCATCGCGAAAGTGCGATTCGCCGCCTTTCCAGGGATAGGCATAAAACACTTCGGTCGCGGAAGTAGAAGCCACTACGCCGCGGCCCACCGTTTTGGGCACCGAGTCGGGCGGGTAGAACCGGGGCGTGGGCGTAGCGTGCGCCGTTTCGGTCAGAATGCCGATCTGGTTGTGAAAGTAGGGCACGGTACGCATCCCGCCGTTCCACCACATGCTGAAGGTAAGCCGCGACACCACGCCGGGCATTTTATGCATGGCAAACCGATTGGCCATAGCCGTACCGACCAGATTGACGGCCGTCGTCACGCCGGGGTGGATGTTGGGATTGACCGGATCGGCAAAGGGAGGAATGAAAATGCGCGTCCAGGCTGGAGAAGTCTGGTGGTGGTTGTAGACGATCTGTGGGTACCACTGGTTGTAAAGCACTTGCGATACCGCCCGGGTTTCGGGCATATTGTTCATAAACCAGTCGCGGTTGTTGTCATGGCCTACGTAGTGGTGGTACAACCAGGGCGGCGAAGTAGTTTCGTACGGCGTTCCCAACTGCGATCGGTACCAGTCGGCCATGATGTCCAGTCCGTCCGGATTCATATTGGGCATGAGCAGCGTAATCACCTGATCCCGGATTTTCTGCATTTCGGCCGACTCTTCCGTCACCATGCGGTAAGCCAGTTCGGGCATCATCTGCGCACAGGCCAGTTCGGAAGCGTGCAGGCCGGCATCGAGCCACACCACAGTCTTGCCCTCATCGGCCAGTTGGCGGGCCGTTGCTTCGTCGATCTTCGCCCTTGACAACCTTTCGCTGATGCTGCGCCAGCGTTCCAGTTGCCGCAGGTTCTCTTCGCTCGAAATAAAAAGCAGCAGCAGTGGTTTTCCCAGCACCGACTTACCGATTTCCACCATTTGCACCCGTTCGCTGGCCCGGTCCAGTTTCTGATAGTAGTCGAGCAGCGTGACGTAGTTGGCCAATTTATAATCCGCTCCCGGCTCAAAGCCAAAAGTGTCGGCAGGTCGGGGCACCTGGGCAGTGGCCGACAACAGGGTGGCACCCAGTGCCCACACCATTGCAAACAGCAGAAGCCGTCGGCGAAAGAAAACAGGATATATGTATTGTGTCATAGGCTTATACGTTCGGATGGTCTTCCTTCAGCAGGAATGCCCGAATGCGCAGCTAATACCGGGCTAAGGAAAGCAAGATAAGCCTTTACTGCATTCCGAAACTTCAGAAAAATGAAATGTATTCTATTTTAATAAATCGTTTGGGGATGAGCTGCTTGGGAGGATCGGAATGGGGGAATTAGCCAGGAAAAAAAATTGGTGCTGCATGGGTAAAAAGTGCGAATCAAGGCTTGCTTTTTTACTCGTCTTTTTTCTAAATTTAGTATTGTATTCTTAAACGTATTTTGCATAACCCCAGCTTTTTTTACCCGTACAAATCTCAGTAACGCAACCTCGTAGCCAACCTTAAATCAATTATCCAAAACATTTAAAGACCAATGAAATCTGGCAAGAAACCCCTGACCAAGAACCTTGTGTATTCCAACCTGGACCTGATGGACGATGAAAGCCTGGTAGACATCCCGCTTGACACCAGAAAAGCTCCCAAAGCCGTCAAAAAAATGCGAGACCGCAACGATTCTAAAGACTTTAAACGCAGAAGCCTGTAACCCCGGATTGAATACCGTTGCCCTGACGGATCCGTATATCACTTTGGAATGAAGCACCCAAAACCGCTTCCATCATTTACGTTTGCTCTTTCGTTCTGAAAAAAGGTATCTGTAAATAAAGATGCCATACTTTCGCGGGTATGGCATCTTTGTTTAGGAAGAAACACGGGTTGAACTGCCAGAATAGAAGATCAGCTTCTGGTTCAGGCCTTCTACTGATGATTTGATTAAGTACAATCGTCGGCGGTACCAAATTTTACCAGAAAGGACTACCCCGGTCAATTGAGCTGCAGTAAGTACCAGACCGGGCTACCGGCACTTTTCCTCTACCACTTTTCGGGCGTCGTCTTCACCCAATGCAATTGAAAAGGCCCATTCCTGGCAGGCTTTTGCCTCATCACCTGTCAGTGCGTAGGCGTTTCCGAGGTAAAAATGAATCAGGTCGATGTTGTCGGTAAGTTGCGCCGCCCGGGTCAGGTCTTCCAGGGCTTTTTCCCCTTCGCCTTTTTTCAGGTAATAAATGCCCCGGTTGCGATACGCCCAGCCATTCTGATCATCCAGTTGCATTGAACGTTCCACATCGGCGAGCCCCTCCGCCAGTTGGCCCAGCTGAATTTTTACGTAGCCCCGGTTATTCAGGTAATACGGCTGCCTGGGATTGAGACTGACGGCCTTGTTGAGCAGTTCCAGGGCCGAATCGTATTCTTCCTCCCGCGATTTGAGCAAACCCAGGTTATTATAGGCAAAATCCTGCAGGCTGTCCAGTGACAAGGCCGTTCTGAAATCTTTTTCGGCCAGCGCGTATTGTTTGAGGTTATAATGCAGAAAACCCCGGTTCACGTACGCTTCCACATTACGGGGATTAAGTTGCAGGGCCCGGTTGAAGTCTTCCCGGGCGCTGATGAAGTTGTCCATTTCCGCTTTCACCATGGCCCGGCTCACGTACACGTAGGCTGAATCTTTGTAAACTTCGACTACTTTTTCCAGATCATCCAGACTGGCTTTCAGGTTTCCCAGCTTACTGAAAGCATTGGCCCGGTTGTAATAAGCATCAATGTAATTGGGATTAAGCCGGATGGCCTGCTCATAATCATCCAGGGCTTTCTTATAATTATTGAGGTTGTACCAGGCAATACCCCGGTTATTGTAGGCATCGGCAAATTCCGGGTCCTTTTCAATCGCCTCCGTATAGAGCCGAATGGCCTCCCGATACTCTTTCTGACGAAGCTGAATGTTGCCCCGAAGAAAAAATTGTACAGTCGAATGGTCGCGCGAATTCCCGCAAGCCAGCAAACACAGCAGGAGAGGTAGCCATAAAAAAGAGATAATTCGGTTCATTTTATGTAATAAGTACTTTTTGGGGAATACTTTCGGCTTTTTCCCCTTTTAAGGCTTATCCGCGAACGTTAAATTTACACGTGCATCTAAACCCTCTGGCTGGCAATTTATCAAAAGCCAGTTATTTAGTATGAAAATGATACGAACAAAGGTAACCGGTTTTATTTCCTTTAACTCTGCAAGACTTCCCGATGTTTGCCTGACTCATAGAAACTGAGGGAACAATACACAACCCTTTAGCACGTCACCCAAACGCTCAAGCTATTTTTACTGGTCAATCTTCATTGCATGGCAGCCACTACCCCTCAGACACACGTTCAGCACCTCTATCTGCGGGCAGGTTTTGGTGCCAAAATCGCCGACGTACAGTCTGATACCCGCAAATCTATCAAAGCCCTGGTCAAAAAGCTTTTCCAGGACTCTCAGCATTTCGCGCCCATTCGGGTAGTAGAAACGAATACGGTTCATCGCCGCAACCTGACCGCCATGGCCGGAGCAGAGAAAGACCTCTCTCCTGATGACATGAAGTTACAAGCCAGAGAGTCGAAGCTGCAGATCAAAGAACTCAATGGACTCTGGCTGGAGCGAATGAGCCACGGAACGGACACGTTAAGGCAGAAGATGGCCCTTTTCTGGCACGGTCATTTTGCCTGCCAGTCACGGAATGTATACTTCGTGCAAGACTATCTGAATACCTTGCAGGAACACGCCCTGGGCAACTTTGGCAATCTGCTGCTGGCCATTTCCAAAACCCCGGCGATGCTGCAGTTTCTCAACAACCAGCAAAACCGAAAAAGTAGTCCGAACGAGAACTTTGCCCGCGAACTCATGGAGTTGTTTACGCTGGGGAAAGGTAATTATACCGAACAGGACATCAAAAACGCCGCCCGGGCCTTTACCGGCTGGGGATTCAGTCCCGAAGGGGAGTTTGTCTTCCGGCAGCACCAGCACGATACCGACGTCAAGACGCTGTTTGGAAAGACGGGCAATTTTACCGGAGAAGAAGTCATTCAACTGATTTTACATCGAAAAGAAACGGCGCTTTTTCTCAGTCAGAAAATTTACCGCTACTTCGTCAACGAAAAGGCCGATCCCCGGCAAGTGCAGGAAATGGCTGCCCGCCTGTACAAATCGGGCTACAACCTGAAAAGCCTGCTGGAGTACGTGTTCACTTCCGATTGGTTTTACGATGCAGCCCACGTAGGCACCCGCATCAAATCACCGCTTGAGCTCATTGCCGGACTGAATCGACTGTTGGACATTCAATACGAAGACAAGACCGCATTGGTCTACGCGCAAAAAGTGCTGGGCCAGGTAGCCCTTTATCCACCCAACGTGGCCGGCTGGCCGGAAGGCAAAAACTGGATCGACAGTTCGCGGCTGTTGTTCCGGCTGCAATGGCCGGCGGCTCTTTTTCAAAGCACTGAACTGACCACCGAAGCCAAGGACGAAGGCGATGCGGATGCCGAACACCTGAGTCAGCGCCAATCACGACAGATCGTGGCCCAAATCAACTGGACGAACTTCCTGGCCGCTTTGGCGAGCTATCCCGATTCGGTGCTCCCCGAGCAGTTGGCTGGCTATCTCTTTCAGGTGCCCCTTTCGGAGCAGAAAAAGAAGTGGATTGGCCAGGAGGTGGCCAGATACACCAACCGGGAGGAACTGCTTAAGCACCTTACGCTCCAGCTGCTTTCCCTGCCGGAATACCAGCTTTGCTGAACCGAAATCAGTGAACAGTAAACAGTTTGAGACAAAACAAATAGCACATTAGCACATCACCCCATTAGCACATTATTAACTTGATTATGGCACGATCATCCCGCCGAAACTTCCTCAAACAATCGATGCTGGCTACTGCCGGTACGATGCTGGTGCCTCAATTTCTGAAAGCTTTTGAAAAAAACGCGGCGGTCTTTCCCTCAGCTACGAATCGCAAGCTGGTGATCGTTCAATTGTCGGGTGGCAACGATGGCCTCAACACGATTGTACCTTATCAGAACGACATTTATTACCAGGAAAGACCCGCGCTGGCCATTCCTAAGGAAAAAGTGCTGCGCATCAATGACCAAATCGGCTTCAATCCGGCCATGGCCACCCTCCAGGATGTATTTGCAAAAGGGCTGATGACCATTATCAATAACGTGGGTTACCCTAATCCCGACCGTTCGCATTTTCGCTCGATGGACATCTGGCATACGGCCAGCAGTGCGGACACGTATCAGCATACGGGATGGATTGGCCGCTACCTGGATGCACAGTTTACCAACCATTGCCTGGAATCGTACCACGCCCTGGAAGTAGACGACACGCTGAGTCTGGCATTGAAAGGCGAAAAAGTAAAAGGATTGGCCATATCACACCCCCGAAAGTTTTTCAAACAGGTACACAACGGTCACTTTGAGCAGCTGGCCGCGATGCCAGTTTCACAGACCGACCCTGAAAATGTGAGCTATCTCTACAAAACCCTGGCAGAAACCGTTTCATCAGCCGATTATATTTACGAAAACTGGCAAAATGGCGGCGCTAAGCTGAACAAAAGCCGGATCAGCTATCCGGACACGGAGCTGGGACGTCGATTAAAAACGCTTTCCGAACTCATTCTGTCGGGTGTAGAAACGCAGGTGTTTTACGTTACCCTTTCCGGCTTCGACACGCACGCCAACCAGACCGAGCGGCAAAATCGTCTGCTCAACGTCTACTCCGAAGCCATGAATGCCTTCACCCGCGACCTGGAAGAAAACAACCTGATAGATGAGGTCATGATCATGACCTTTTCCGAATTTGGCCGCCGGGTGAAACAAAACGCGAGCAATGGCACCGATCACGGCACGGCCAACAACGTATTCCTCATCAATGGCCGCCTGAAAAAAGGCCGGATTTTCAACGAAGCTCCCGATCTGAGCGATCTGGACGAAGGCGATCTGAAGCTCACGGTAGACTTCCGCCAGATCTACGCCACCCTACTCCGCAAATGGCTCAAGACCGACGATGCAGTAATCCTGGGGGGAAAGTTTGATCCGCTGGGCTTTGTGTAAAGCGTTTCACCTGCACCTTCTCTTTGTTGGATGTGCTCTCTTCTATCTACGTATAACTTTGCTCAAATGGATTAGCTTTGCGAATTGTCGGACAGCTCTGATAATGAATTAGCTTGAGCTGTCGTCAAAAAATTGGCAATACCCCTGTTTGGACATTGATGATTGAATACGAGGACCTGCGCAAAGTAAACGAACCTTTTCGAGCAGAATACCAACGGCGCTTCAAAAAAATACTGGACAAGGGCTGGTACGTTTTAGGAGAAAGCGTAACCGAATTTGAGCAGGCTTTTGCTGCATATAATGGGGCCAAATTTTGCATAGGCGTAGGTTCCGGCCTGGATGCCCTCACCCTGGCCCTCCGTTGTTTCGACTTTCCGGCCGGCAGCGAAGTAATCGTACCCTCCAATACCTTTATCGCCACCATCCTCTCCGTTCTGCATGCGGGACTGAAACCCATATTAGTGGAGCCTGACATTCGCACCTATAATATAGATCCTAACAGGATTGAAGAGAAACTCACCGGCCAAACCGTAGCCATCGTGCCGGTGCATCTCTACGGAAAGTGCTGTGATATGGATTCAATTATGGAAATAGCCCGTCGCCACCAATTAAAGGTAGTGGAAGATGCAGCCCAGGCGCACGGGGCGATGTATAAGGGACAAAAAGCCGGCACCTTCGGAGATATCGGCGCTTTCAGCTTTTATCCCACCAAAAACCTGGGAGCCTTGGGCGATGGCGGTGGAATCATTACCAATAGTGAAGAATATGCCAATCGGATCAGAAGCCTAAGAAACTACGGCTCCCGGCAAAAATACCACAACCAGGAAATAGGCTACAATTCCCGGCTGGATGAACTGCAAGCCGCTTTTCTTTCGGTGAAGCTGAAGAGGCTGGATGAGATCAATGCGCACAAAAGAGTGCTTGCCCGTCTGTACCTGGAAAGTCTGAAGAATGACTTCATTCTACCGGTAGTAGCAGATGTCTACTATAATGTCTATCACATCTTCCCCATTCGTCATCCCCGCCGGGACGAATTACGAGCTTATTTATTGAAAAACGGGATTAGGACGGAGATCCACTATCCGGTGCCGCCGCATAGGCAGGAAGCACTGCGGGGTATCATTCCTGAAAGCGGTTTCCCGATAGCAGATCTGATTCATCAGACCACATTGAGTTTGCCGCTGTCTTTTGGACATTCTGGGGTGGAGATTGAAAGGGTGGTAGAAGTGATAAATGAGTTTTGAAATAATTCTGATTTATAATAATCCTTTGTAGTCAAAAGTCAAATAGAATTAGATCACACGTATTCTTTTGGTTGTTTCAACTTTCCCTCTGGAACATCTTGCATTTTTCGAAAAGATCTACGCGCTTCAAATATAATTATAACAATTAATGCTAGGATGAGGGAACTACCAGTTCCTATAGCTAAGTTTTTTATCAAATCAGGACTGACGGGTTTAGTAAACGGAGTGAAACTTTGAATAACTTGAATGTCATCAATCAATTCCAGTTCTTCGTTGATTTTCAGTTCCTTTTCATATAGCATCATGATATCCTTATTAACACTAGCCGGATCAGACATAAGCATAGTAGAATTTCCACCTATCCCTTTCGATATCAGTTGATTCATAGAAAAACGAAGACTATCCAGCTTTTTAACTTCTCCTCTAACCCGCTCGCGGAGGGTTTCTAAGTTATGTTTTTGAATGATTGTTCTTTTTTCAACATACTCATTGTGCTGAAGATAATAAAGAATCCCTTTTTCGAGGCTATCTATTACTTGATTGTCATAAGTACGAATTGTGATAAGAAATACATTATCATCCATTTTGGCTCTTTCAGCGTCAACAATGGTCTGATCTGCCTTTTCTTTTATGCTTTCAGAATGAATGGATACCAGTCTCGCTGTCAAATTGGGATTGATTCTCATTTTTTTTGATAAATGGAAATCATTCCGTTCGGCCACCAGATTATCTAAAGTAGTTATTAAGTTATTAACGCGAACATTAGTCATTAACCGGGAACTAGCCACCATTGATGTTTCATAGACGGGAGTAGCCAAGAAAAAGCGGATAATCCCGACTAAAGTACCCAGAGCAATAATAAACATTAATATTCTTAGATTCCTCCGGATAGCATTGACAATATTAAGTGCAACAATGCTCAGATCAATCTCATCATCCTTGAATAGGTGCCTTTCATTATTTTCCTGTTTATTCATGGCAAGGGTCATTGTGTCGTTGCAAACTTAACAAAAAGATCGAATAACCGTTGGCGGCTTTGTTGTATGACTCTCACGGAAGCAATTTGTTGCCCTGCCTCTGCTTCTAATTAAGCCAGTTTGACTGCTATTGGCGTAGCTATCTGAATGAAGCGATTCAATATGGCTACCTTCACGGCGGC